>Ga0116226_10000448_pt1 | contig 34985 bp, 25 predicted proteins | sample S1TSphfallax_FD_89692 | JGI IMG/M metagenome (GOLD analysis project Ga0116226, IMG submission 89692) | Host-associated microbial communities from peat moss isolated from Minnesota, USA - S1T2_Fa - Sphagnum fallax MG | ecosystem: Host-associated > Plants > Peat moss > Unclassified | place: USA...
AATTCGTATTGCGACGGGGAGATCGTGAGCGCCGTGACTTTGGCGCCGACGTCCTTGGCGGCGAACTCCGCGAAGGCGCCCCAACCGCAGCCGATCTCCAGCACATGATGGCTCGGGCGCAGATCGATCTGACGGGCAAGGGCGGCGTATTTGTTCGTCTGTCCCTGGCTCAAAGTGTCATTGGGCGTCTCGAAGCGGGCCGAGGAGTAGGTCATGCCCGGGTCCAGCCACCGCGAATAGAAGGCGTTGCCGAGGTCGTAATGGGCATGGATATTCCGGCGCGAGCCACGTTTCGAGTTGCGGTTGAGCAAATGACCCAGAAAATTCAGAGTCCTCGCCCAGGGCGTGCCTGTCACGAGCTTCTCCAGGTGGTCAAAATTGAGGGTGAAAACTTCGAGTAGGGCCGAGAGGTCGGGGGTGTCCCACTCGCCAGCCATATAGCCTTCGCCAAAGCCGATATCCGCCGCGGCCAGGACCCGTCCGACGAACTTGAAGTCGTGAATAACAAGACGCCCGTGCGGCCCGGGTTCGCGACCCTGGACCAACAGTTCCACGCCTGACGGCGTCACGAATGTCAGAGAACCGGCCTGCCAGGTGCGGCGGGCGATATTCACGGCCGTGCGGAACGCCGCCGGCGCGGTCTTGAGGGCGGCCGTCTCACGGTTTGGCGAATCGGACCGGGGAAAGAGTGGGTTGGGCTGAAGGATTTCAGTGCTCATGGTAGACCCTCAAAGAGCTCGAGAGCGCGGTCCCGCGCCCAGGAATGATCGACGATCGGCGTGGGGTAGGTCTCACCCAGCCGCACGCCCGCAGTCCGCAATGTCTCGTCGTCCGCCTTCCAGGGCGCGTGAATATGGGCGTTCGAGAGCCTTGCCAACTCCGGAGCCCAGCGACGCACATAGTCGCCATCAGGATCGAACCTCTCACCTTGGAGAACGGGATTGAAGACGCGGAAATAGGGCGCGGCGTCGGCTCCCGACCCGGCCACCCACTGCCACCCGCCGACATTGCTGGCGATATCGGCGTCTACCAGGGTGTCCCAGAACCAATCCTCTCCCAGGCGCCAATCGATCAGCAGATCCTTGATTAGAAACGAAGCGACGATCATCCGCACTCGATTATGCATCCAGCCGGTTCGCCATAATTGACGCATGCCGGCATCTACAATGGGATAGCCTGTCAGTCCGTTGCGCCACGCGGTCAGATCTTCCGGCCCGTTGCGCCATGGAAAGGCGTCGAAGCGGCGATTGAGATTGCCGCTCAGCGTATCGGGGAAGTTGAACATCATGTGGGCGTTGAACTCACGCCAGCCAAGCTCCTTCTTGAAGGTCTCCACCGCTCGGCCTGCCGCGCCGAGCGACCCGCATGCGTCGGCGGCCGCCCAGACCTGACGCGGTCCGATCTCGCCAAATCTTAAATGGGGGGACAGCCGCGATGTTGATTCACGGTCAGGGCGATCTCGTCCATCGGCATATCCGCCGATGGCCGTAGAGATAAACCCATCGAGTCGGGCCTGCGCGCCCGCCTCACCCGGACGCCAGTCCGCAAAGCCCTTCGACCAATCCGGCGCGGCGGGATGGAGGGCCCAGTCTTCAAGGCGGTCGCTGGCCAAATCACAATCATAGGGGGAAATCTGATGTGGCGCCGGGTGTGGCGGCTGCAGGCCAGACCTCGGACCAGCGACTCGCCAGAAGGCGGAGAAAACCCGGAACGGTCCGCCGGCGCCGGTTTTCACGTCCCAAGGCTCGGACAGCAGACTGGCGTTGTACGACTGGCAAACAATCCCCGACGCTCTAAGGCCAGCCTTGATAAGCCGGTCCCGGGCGACGGAGCCCGGATCATAGAGCCTGTTCCAGAAGACTCGTGTCGCACCGGTCTCGGCGAGAAGACGTTCAAGCGCCTCTCCAGCGGGGCCCTGCCTCAAGATAAGGCGCAGACCGAGGTACTCCAGATCCGTTGCAAAGCTGCGAAGGGACTTATCGAGCCACCAACGCGCCGCGCCGCCGAGGGGCCTCATTGGGGCGGACTCGTCCAGGATGAAGACGGCCAGCACCGGCGCCCCTGTCTCGCGCGCGGCCAGGAGTGCGGGGTTATCCGCCAGCCGCAAGTCCGCGCGGAACCAGACGATGACCGGCGGCGGGCTCGACAAGAGGGGCGATCTCCTCGAAGGGGCTATGGTTGCATCAGGCCCGGGTTCTCCTTCATGTCTACGCTGAGGGAAAAGCCCTGGATCAAGGAGCATAGGATTTGTCGGGACCTAACGCCGTTGTCGAGATCAAGGCGCTGGGCGGACATCGGATTCGTATCGGCAATGCCGAACGCCTGTGCGTGATCGCCGGGCCCTGCCAGATGGAGAGCCGCGCCCACGCGCTGGAAATCGCTCGCGCTCTGGCGGAGATCTCGCGGCGATTGGGGATCGGGCTGATCTATAAGACCTCCTTTGACAAGGCGAACCGCTCCTCGGGCGCGCGGGCTCGGGGGCTTGGCCTGAGCCAAGCCCTGCCGATCTTTGCCGAAATTCGTGAGGCCACCGGCCTTCCCGTGCTGACGGACGTGCACGAGGCCGACCAATGCGCCAAGGTGGCCGAGGTGGTCGACGTGTTGCAGATCCCCGCCTTTCTTAGCCGCCAGACGGACCTGATTGTGGCGGCCGCGCGCACGGGGGCGGTGCTGAACATCAAGAAGGGCCAGTTCCTCGCACCCTGGGATATGAAGCACGTGGTGGCCAAGGCCGTGGAGGCGGGAAACCCCAATGTCCTCGCCTGCGAGCGAGGCGTCTCCTTTGGCTACAACACCCTCATCTCAGATATGCGCGCCTTGCCGATCATGGCCGAGATCGGGTGCCCCGTGGTGTTCGATGCAACCCATTCGGTTCAACAGCCCGGCGGCCAGGGGGATAGCTCTGGCGGCGAGCGCCGGTTCGTGCCGGTCCTGGCCCGCGCCGCGGTGGCCGTGGGCGTGGCCGCGGTTTTTCTGGAAACCCATCCCGACCCCGACAGGGCGCCATCAGACGGCCCCAACATGGTTCCGCTCTCCAGCCTGGAGGCCCTGCTCAGCGAACTCCTCGCCTTTGACGCCCTGGCGAAGGGGCCCATGCTCGCGAAGGAAACGGGGGCCGCGTGACCATGGACGTGGAGCGCCTCCGGTCACTCATGGACGCAATTCGCGGCGCGCGGGTGGTCGTGGTGGGCGACGTGATGCTGGACCGGTTCGTCCAGGGTGAGGTCAGCCGGGTCTCGGCGGAAGCGCCTATTCCCGTGCTGGCCCATAGCCGTGAAAGCGTCATGCTGGGGGGCGCGGGGAATGTGGCGCGTAACATCGCCGCGCTCGGCGGAATCGCCACCCTCATTGGCCTCGTTGGAGAGGACCCCCCGGCCCGGGAGCTGGGGCGGCTCCTGGACGGCGAAGCCATGGTCCGGGGCGCTCTGGTTAGCGATCCTGATCGCGTGACCACGGTGAAGATGCGATTTTCGGCCGCCGGACAGCAGCTTCTTCGCGTTGATACGGAAGTCGTGGCGCCTGCCGCCGCCGCGGTCGAGGAGAGGCTGGTCAAGGCCATCGGGGACAACGCCACGGAGTCTGGCGTCATTTTGTTATCGGACTACGGCAAGGGTGTGGTGACCCCGGCCGTGATCGCCGCATGCCTAGCGGCAGCCCGGGCGCATGGAGCCCGGATCATCGTGGATTCTAAAGCCCGGGGTTTTGGGCATTACGGTCCGGTGGATTTGGTAAAACCCAACGCTGCCGAACTGGCCCGGGTCACGGATCTGCCCACCGAGACTGATCAGCAAATTGAGCTCGCCCTCGCCAAGGCCCTGGCGGACTGTGACGCCAAAGCGATCCTCGTCACTCGCGCGGCGCGTGGGCTGTCATTGGCCGTTCGCGGCGAGCGGGTCCGTCACGTTTCGCGCTCGCCGCCGGAAGTCTTTGATACGGCCGGCGCGGGTGACACGGTTCTGGCCGCCATGGGCCTCGCCCTGGCCAGCGGCGCGCCTCTGTCGGTGAGCGCCGATATGGCTCTCCTGGCTTCGAGCCTCGTGGTGCAAAAGGCCGGCGTCGCCACGGTGTCCCCCGAGGAACTTATCGAGGCTGAAATGGCCACCGCGCGCTCGCCCCTGGAGGCCAAGATCGCCACACTAGAACGCATGACGGCGGAGGCGGCGCGCTGGCGGACGCGGGGCCTGAAGGTGGGCTTCACCAATGGCTGTTTTGACATTCTCCATCCCGGTCACATCGCCTATCTCACCGAGGCGCGGGCTTGGTGCGACAAGCTGATTGTCGGCCTCAATACCGATGCCTCCGTTCGCGCGGCCAAGGGGGACGGCCGCCCGGTGAATGGGCTCGCGGCCCGCGCTCAGGTTCTCGCGGGCTTGGCGGCCGTCGATTTGATCACGCCCTTCGCCGACGCCACGCCGATCGCGCTGATCGCGGCGGCGCGTCCGGATGTCCTGATCAAAGGCGGAGACTACAGCCTGGATGGGGTTGTCGGACGTGACCTGGTCGAGGGATGGGGGGGAGAGGTGCGGCTGGCGACCTTCCTCGAAGGCCACTCCACGACCTCTACGATCGCCCGCCTTGGGGGCGAGACATGACCTCGGAGTGGACGGTTCTCGTCACCGGAGGCGCCGGCTTTATCGGATCCAACATCGTCGCCGAACTCGCCGACCATACGAGCGCCAATATCGTGGTTTGTGACCGGTTGAGAGCGGCGGACAGCGGCAAATGGCGAAATTTGGCCAAGCATGCCATCGCCGATTGGATCCCCCCCGAGACGCTCTGGGCGTGGCTCGGCGATCGCGGGCGCGATGTGGACCTCATCATTCACATGGGCGCCATCTCCTCGACGCTGGAAACAGATGTCGACCGCATCATGTCAGCAAATTTCGCGCTCTCCCGTGACCTTTTCCGCTGGTGCGCGGAACATGGCCGACGCTTTATCTATGCGTCCTCCGCAGCCACTTATGGCGATGGAAGCCAGGGTTTCGAGGACAAGTGCGACCTTGAATCCCTCAAGGCGCTCCGGCCACTCAACGCCTATGGTTGGTCAAAGGCGCTGTTCGATATTTTTTGCGTGCGCGAGGAGGCAAAGGGCCGCGCGCCGCCTGGGTGGACTGGCCTGAAGTTCTTTAACGTTTTTGGACCCAATGAAGGCCACAAGGGACCCATGAGTTCGGTGTTGTCCCAGATCTGGCCCAGAATCGCCGCTGGCGAGACCGTGAAGCTCTTCCGCTCAGAAAACCCAGAGTATCCCGACGGCGGTCAGCTGCGGGACTTTGTCTATGTGCGGGACGTCGCGCAATGTTTGGCTTGGCTGGCGCGCACTGGTGGCGTGAATGGGATTTTCAACCTCGGCTCGGGCCAGGCGCGGTCGTTCGCGGACCTGGCGCGCGCAGCCTTTCAGGCCGCGGGGCGCGAGCCCAAAATCGAGTATGTTGACCTGCCGGCGGCGCTGAGCGGCCGCTATCAGTATTTCACCGAGGCCAAGATGGATCGACTGCGCGCCGCGGGCTGGAATGCGCCCGCCAAAGGCCTCGAAGATGGGGTTGAGGACTACATTAAGCGTCACCTCGCCACGCCTGATCCCTACCGCTAACCCCCTAGCATTAAACTCCCGGAGCGTGGTCGCCGGCCGTCATGATCGCCCTGCGCGGATATCGTCTGGTTGTGGCTCTCTTGGTGGGCGCTATCGTCCTGATCGTTGCCGGGGGTCTCATCATCTGGCGCGACGATATCCTTCAGGCGTTCCTCGATCCTAAGATACCATTTGCTGTTTACCGCCCGCCTCCCGTTCCCGATTACGCGGATGTGAGATCCTGGGCGCGACTGCCGGGGTCCCTGGAGCCAGGCGATCCCCCGGCCGATGTCTTCTTCATTCATCCCACCACGTTTGACGGGGGCAGGGATTGGAACGGCCCCATTTCGGATCCTTCCGCGGAAAGGCGCCTCGGCCAGACCATGCTGCCGAACTACGCCGCGCCGTTCGCCGCCGCAGGGCGAGTCTTCGCGCCCCGCTATCGTCAGGCTAGCCTCTACACATCCCTCACTCTCTTCGATGACGCGCTTGAGGCGCGCGCTTTCGCCTATGGAGATGTGGACCGCGCCTTTTCCGCCTTCCTGGCCCGCGTAGGGCCTGACCGGCCGTTCATAATCGTCGGCGCTGAACAGGGCGGACTTCTGGCTGAGCACCTCCTCAAGGATCGCCTTGCCGGCCACCCGGTCCTTCGCCGCCGTCTCATAGCCGCCTACCTCATCGAGACCGTGACGCCGGAGGCCGATCATGCCGCAGGCTCGCCTATTCCAGGTTGTGTCACGCGCGAGGAATCAGGGTGCGTCGCGGCGTGGATTTCGGCCCAGCGCCTGGATTTCGAGCGCGCCAGCCGAATCATGTCCCGCAGTGTCGTCTGGAGCCCTGAGGGACGCCTCGTGGGGCTCGCGGGTCGAGAACCGCTTTGCTTCAATCCGCTTCTGGGGGCGGCGAGCGACGCGGATGCGCCCGCCCGCCTGAACCTTGGCGCCGCCAATGCCAGCGGCCTTGAATGGGGCGCCCGGCCTGGCTTCATGGCCCGGCAGGTTAGCGCTCAGTGTGTGGCGGGAATCTTGAGGATCAGCCAGCCGCGCTCCAGCGCGCTCCGCCCTTCGGGCGATTGGGCCAGCCGTTTCAGAGCGCCTCCCTATAATGTTTTCTGGGGCGATCTGGAGGCAGACTCGAAAACCCGAACTGGCGTCTGGTTCGCGGCTCATACGAAGCTGCCTAGCCCGACCACCCCATGGGGCCATCCGGGCGCCAATCAAAAAGCGCTCTCAGGATGAGTAAGGCCTGGCCGCGCGGGGAGGTAAATTTAGGGTCTCGGGCCAGAATCAGGCGGGCGTCGTCGGCGGCCACACGGATTAGGTCTCGGTGGGCCACAGGATCAGCGAGGCGGTAGGCGGGGAAACCGCTCTGGGCGAGGCCAAGCGGATCGCCGCCGCCCCGCATTTCAAGGTCGCGTTCGGCGATCTCGAACCCGTCATCGGTACGACGCAGAACATCCAGTCGGCGGGAGGCCGCCTCGGACAAGGGAGGGTCGTAGAGGAGAACGCAACTTGAGGCGCGGGCGCCGCGACCGACCCGACCCCGCAGCTGGTGCAACTGTGCAAGGCCGAACCGCTCAGCCTGTTCAATCACCATGATCGTGGCCGCTGGGACATCAACCCCCACCTCGACGACCGTTGTGGCGACGAGAATAGCCAGCTCACCGGCCACGAAGCGGGCCATCACCGCATCTCTTTCGCCGGACCCAAGTTGGCCGTGCACGAGCCCGACGCGGTCGCCGAACCGCAGGGCGAGCTCTCGGTAACGCGCCTCGGCGGCGGCGAGGTCGGCCGTCTCGGACTCCGCCACAAGCGGGCATATCCAGAAAGCCTGGGCGCCGTCGCGCAACGCGGCGTCGAGACGCCCGACCACCTCATCCAGCCGGCCCATGGGCGCCGCACGCGTCGCGACGGCCTGGCGGCCTGGCGGCTTTTCGTCCAGGCGCGAAACATCCAGATCCCCGAAGAGCGTCAGTTCCAGGGTCCGCGGGATCGGTGTCGCCGACATGGCGAGCATATGCACGGCGCCGCCCTTAGCCTGAAGCTTCAGGCGGTCCGAGACGCCGAAGCGGTGCTGCTCGTCAATCACGCTCAGCGCCAGGCTCTTGAAGGCTACCCCCTCCTGAAAGAGGGCATGGGTGCCGATCGCCACAAGCGCCTCGCCATGAGCCAGGGCGGCCAATCGTTCCGCCCGCGCCGCGCCCTTGTGTCGCCCGGTCAGGAGCACCGCCTTTATCCCCTGGGCGACCAGGGCTGGTGCGAGGGTTTCAAAGTGCTGCCGCGCCAGGATCTCGGTGGGGGCCATGAGCGCGGACTGCCAACCGGCCTCGGCCGCGGCAAGCATCGCCAAGAGGGCGACGACCGTCTTGCCGGCCCCCACATCGCCCTGGAGAAGGCGCGTCATGCGCTCTCCCGACGCCAGATCGCTGAGAATTTCACTGAGCGCCCTTTGCTGTGCTCCGGTCAGGGCGAAGGGGAGAGCGGCCTCAGCGTGCTGAACCCGCACCGACTTCGAGATCACGGGCGCGGCCAGGCGCTTTTGCGCCCGCTTGCGTTCTCCAAGGGCGAGCTGGTGAGCCAGAAGTTCATCATAGGCGAGTCGCCGGCGTGCTGGGGATTGAGGGTCCAGATCTTGAACACCGGCGGGGCTGTGGACGCGGCTTATCGCCTCGCGCCAGGAGGGCCAGACGGCCTTAGCAATCCAGGCGCCGTCCTGCCATTCAGGGAGCTCCGGGGCGCGGTCCCTCGCCTCGGCGGCGAAGCGACGAATCATACGCGAGGGGAGCCCCGCGACGGCTGGATAGATCGGCTCGAGAGCGGGGATGTCAGCGGCGCGCGCCTCGGCCACGAGGTAGTCTGGATGAACGATCTGAAAACCGTTTCCCAGGCGGTCCAATTCCGCTTTGCCGCTTACGATGCGCCGCGCGCCGGGCGCGTGGCGCTCGGCCAGATGGGGCCCGTAGCCCTTAAAGAAGATGAGCGCCAGGAATCCCGTATCGTCGAAGACGCGGATTCGCCAGGGGAGGCCCGATCGCGCCGGAGGCTGGTGAGACTCGATGGTCACGCCCAATGTCTGCACGACGCCGTCCACAAGGCTCGCCACCTTGCTCTCCCGGCGGACGATCAGGTCCTGGGGTAAGAGGAACAGCACATCGCGAACCCTGGGTCCGGCGAGGCGCTCCAGAGTGGGGCCCACGCGCGCGCCGACGCCCTTGAGCGCGGCGATGGGCGCAAACAGCGGGAAGAGACTCTCTGGGCGCATGTGCCTTTAAGCATACTGAATTTGCGGGAAGGAATGGACCCTGGGCGATCAGGCCTGTATCGGGGCCGCCATGAGCGAGCCCCTTCCTGACCGCCTGTCTGTCGATCCTGATAGTCCCTTCCACGACGCCGAACTTCTCGGCCGCGGTGTCGGCGTACGATTCAAGGGGGTCGAAAAGACGAATGTGGATGAATACTGCGTCAGCGAGGGTTGGGTGCGGCTGACGGTCGGATCAACGGTAGGACGGTCTGGCAAGCCGATGACAATAAAGCTTACCGGTCCGGTCGAACCCTATTTGAAGGACCCCGCTTAAGACCGATTTTGGCCTGCCGGGCAGGGGCGACCCTGGCGTCTCCCGCTCGTGGAAGCTATATGCCGCACTCCCAAATGGATCCCTACAGGCTGAACAGGGTCAGGTTTCGCGCTTGGCGTCGCGGGTTTCGAGAAGCGGACCTGATCCTGGGTTCGTTCGCCGATATCCATGGCCAAAACCTCTCAGAGGCTGAGTTGACGCAATTCGAACTCCTGCTCGAGGAATCGGACCACGATATCTATGCCTGGATCCTCGGCGCTGTCCCGACGCCCGCGGCGTTCGATGACGATCTGATGATCCGGCTAAAGGCCTTCGCACCGCCGATGCCAGGCGCAGCGTCCGGTCAAGAATGAGTAACGCCTGGTGAGCCTTTCGGCCGAGATGAAGCGTGTGATCCATGCGCCCGGCGCGCTCAGGCTATCTGGCGCCCCGGAGGGATTCGACGCGCTTGTGCTGGCTGACGTCGCCCGGGCCCGTGGCGGTCTCAGCGTTTTCGTCGCGCGTGACGCCTCGCGCGCCTTAGCCTTTACCGAGGCCATGGCGTTCTTTGCGCCGGAGATCGAAATTCTCTCCCTCTCGGGATGGGACTGCCTCCCGTACGACCGCGTGGGTCCCTCCGCCGCCACGTCCGCATCCCGAATGGCGACATTGACCCGTCTGGCTAATGGCCTGGAAGGCGCCACGCCAAGTCTGCTCATCACCACAGCCACGGCTCTTATCCAGCGCATTCCCGCGCGGGCGGTTGTGGCGAAGGGGGGATATTCCACTGGGATAGGCGCGCGCGTCGATGTGCCGGATCTTGAGCGCTATTTCGCCATCAATGGCTATCAGCGCGCCTCCACGGTCTCGGAGCATGGAGAGTTCGCGATCCGAGGCGGCGTCATCGATGTCTATCCTCCAGGGAGCGAGGAACCCGTCCGACTCGACCTCTTCGGCGACACGCTCGAATCCATCCGTGGTTTTGATCCCGAAACCCAAAGGTCCACCCGCCAACTGAAATCAGTCAGTCTGCCGCCGGTCAGCGAAACGTTACTGGACCCCGCGGCCATCGCGCGGTTTCGAACCGGGTATCTCGCCGCTTTTGGCGCGCCGGGAGATGATCCGCTCTACGCCACGGTAAGCGAGGGGGGGCGCCGGGCTGGCATGGAGCATTGGCTCCCGCTCTTCTATGATCGCCTGGAAACCTTGTTCGACTATCTGCCCCCGGAAAGCCTGATCTGTCTTGATCACCTGGCCCTGGAGGCGCGCAATGAGCGGCTTACCCTTGTGGGCGACGCCTTCGCCGCGCGGGAAGAGGCGGAGCGGAAAAACCACTACCGCGCCCTGCCGCCGGATCGTCTTTACCTCACCACCCGCGAGTGGGATGCCACGATGGCTTCGCGACCCAGCCGTCAGTTCAGTCCCTTCCAAACCGACATCGCCGACGATGTGGTCGACATGGGCGCGAGGCTCGGCCGCAGTTTCGCCGCGGAGCGAGCCCAGGACAGCGTCAATCTTTTCGAGGCGACCGCGGACCACGCGCGTAGCCTGGCGGCGAGCGGGCGGCGGGTGATCTTCGCCTCCTGGTCGGCGGGCTCGGCCGATCGTCTGGGCGCCATGCTTGCCGACCATGGCCTGAAGGGTGTGCCCCTGGCTCCCTATTGGCAAGCGGCGAGAGCGGCGGACCCAAAGAGACCGCAACGTGCAGTCCTGCCCCTTGAGCGCGGTTTCGAGACGGAGTCCCTGGCGGTCATTTCCGAAACCGACATTTTGGGCGACCGCCTGGCCAGGCCCCAACGGCGTCGGCGCGCCGCCAATTTTCTGGCTGAAGCCTCGGCGCTCAGTCCAGGTGATGTGGTGGTGCATATCGATCACGGCATCGGGCGCTATGCGGGACTTAAGACCCTGGAGATCATGCAGGCGCCGCATGACTGCCTGGAACTTCACTATGCCGCCGAGTCGAAACTCTATCTTCCGGTGGAGAATATCGACCTGCTTACCCGCTTTGGCGCAGACGGGGAGGGCGTATCCCTAGACCGCTTGGGCGGAGCCGCGTGGCAGGCGAGACGCGCGCGCGCGAAGGAACGGCTGCGGGATATGGCCGAAGGGCTTATCGCCATCGCCGCCGCCCGCGCCACACGAGACATTGAGGTCACCGACCCGCCGCACGGCCTTTTTGACGAGTTCTGCGCCCGCTTCCCCTATGACGAGACCGACGATCAGCTGAACGCGATTAGCGATGTGCTCACCGACCTCGCGTCCGGAAAGCCGATGGACCGGCTGATCTGTGGCGATGTGGGATTTGGCAAGACGGAGGTCGCCCTGCGGGCCGCCTTTGTTATGTCAATGAGCGGCCGGCAGGTAGCGATCGTTTGCCCCACGACGCTCCTGGCGCGGCAGCACTTCACCACATTCTCCGCACGGTTTCAGGGATGGCCGGTGCGCGTTCGCCGCCTCTCGCGCCTCGTGCCCGCCGCCGAGGCGTCTGAGACCCGGGAGGGCCTCGCCAAGGGCGAGATCGAAGTCGTCATCGGAACCCACGCCGTCCTCTCAAGCCAGGTCAAGTTCAAGGATCTCGGTCTGGTGATTGTCGACGAGGAGCAGCACTTTGGCGTCAAGCATAAGGAAGCGCTGAAGGCGCTACGAGCTGAGGTGCATGTGCTGACCCTGACGGCGACGCCCATACCCCGGACGCTTCAGATGGCTCTCTCGGGACTCCGGGAAATGTCGATCATCGCCACCCCGCCCGTCGACCGTTTGGCGGTGCGAACCTACGTCACCCCCTGGGATCCGGTGGCCATCCGCGAGGCCTTACTGCGGGAGAAGTATCGCGGCGGCCAGGCTTATTATGTCGCGCCGCGCATCAAGGATCTCCCGGATCTGGAGAAGTTCCTGCGTGAGAGCGTACCCGAGGTGAAGTTCGTGGTCGGCCACGGCCAGATGGCCCCGACGCAGCTCGAAGACGTGATGAGCGCCTTCTACGAGGGGCGCTACGATGTCTTGCTATCCACGACCATCGTAGAGTCGGGCCTCGACATCCCCAGCGCCAACACGCTGATCGTTCACCGCGCGGATATGTTTGGTCTCTCCCAGCTCTATCAGCTCAGGGGGCGCGTGGGTCGGGCGAAAGCCCGGGCCTTCGCCTATCTGACAACGCCATTTGAGAAGCCGCTGACGCCGCTTGCGGAAAAGCGGCTGCATGTTCTGCAATCTCTGGACAGCCTGGGCGCCGGCTTTCAACTGGCGAGCCACGACCTCGATATCCGCGGCGGCGGAAACCTGCTGGGTGACGAACAATCGGGCCACATCCGAGAGATCGGCGTCGAGCTTTACCAGCAGATGCTGGAGGACGCGGTCAATGAGCTGAAGTCGGGGTCTCGCGACAACGCCTCTGATCTTGCCCTTGAACGCGGCTGGTCACCCCTGATCAATGCGGGCGCGGCGGTGCTGATCCCTGAAGCCTATGTGCCGGATCTGAATGTCCGCCTTGCGCTTTACCGACGCCTGTCCGAGGCCGAGAAAGCGGAGGATCGCGAAGCCCTTGCCGCGGAGCTCATCGACCGTTTCGGGCCCCTGCCGGCCGAAGCGGATCAGCTGTTGAAAGTCGTGGCGATCAAGGGACTTTGCCGCGAGGCCCATGTGGCGAAGATCGATGTCGGACCAAAAGGGGCAGTTGTCACCATCCGGGGCGACCGGTTTGCCAATCCCGCCGGCCTGGTAACCTATGTGCAGAAGAACGCCTTGGTCTGGTCCCTGCGGCCCGATCAGAAGGTGGTGATTAAGGGCGAATGGGCGGCGCCCGTTGATCGCCTGGCGGCCGCGGAGCGCATTCTTAAAGTCCTGGCCGATTTGGCAAAGGGCGCGGCGGTCGCGCAATTGCTGAACTGGCCCGCGCCGCCTCCGCCACCGCCGCCAAAGACGCCGTCTCGTCCCGCTTTCCAGGCCAATGCCGCCACGCGCGGTATGGCGTTTCGTCGGGGTCGTTAGCGGCCTGGAGGACTAGCCAGCTAGGTCGGACTGGGCCTGCGCCAATAGACGACGCGCACGCAGGCTGATTTCAACCTGTTGCGCCAGCATGGTTAGCGCGGCCATCACCACAAGACCATCAGCCAGCAGGCCCACTGTGGGACTATCAAATCGGGGGCCTGTCAGGGCGGTGCGCAAGACCATCCGACCCGCGACCAGCCCCAGCACGAGGATGACGCCCACCGCAGAGACGCGCGCTGTTATGATGTGGGTCTGAGGATGCACCTCGAGGTGGGTAAGGCGACCCCTCTGCCAGCCTAGCGCGCCCCCCACGGCGACCGCGGCGACCATGACCGCCAGACTGGCGACTGAAAGGGGTGGCGGCGACTGATAGAGCATCGCGCCGATGAACAGGATCGCCAGGACCGGCCGAACCCATAGGCGTTGCAGATTCAGTTCTCTGGCCCTGCGGTTCCGGGCGACAAGAATGACCGCGAGGATGACCAGCGCGAACGCCATGCTCGAGGCCTGAGGCCCGAGACCAGGAATTCCCAGATTTGGACCCATGCCCCGATCTTCCGCCCTCGAAGTTACATATTTGGAGAGAGACTCGCATGAAGAGCCCAGTGGCTCAAGCCAACGCGGACCAGGCTTGCATGACCAGGGGGCAAGGGGTCACTAAAAGAAAAGACGGGCGTGAAACGCCCTTGATGTTCACAACTTATGGGAGGTTCGGCGTTGGGGCAGGGACCACTTTCGACTCTGAAGGTGCTAGAATTCGCCGGCATCGGTCCTGGTCCGTTTTGTGGAATGCTCCTCTCCGACCTCGGCGCCGACGTGGTTCGCATTGATCGCAAGGGCGCGGGGCGCGGCGGCAAGGCGGACGTAACCTCCCGCGGCCGCCGCTCGATCGCCATGGACCTGAAGTCGCCGGCCGCCGTGGAAGCCTGCCTCAAATTGATGGAAACCAGCGACGCGGTCTTCGAGGGCTTCCGTCCCGGCGTCATGGAGCGACTGGGGCTAGGGCCAGACGTGGCGCTGGGTCGGAATCCGCGCCTGGTCTATGGGCGCATGACGGGTTGGGGTCAGACCGGGCCCTACGCGAACGCCGCCGGCCACGACATGAACTACATCGCCATCAGCGGCGCGTTGAGCGCCATCGGCACGGCGGATAAGCCCATTCCGCCGCTCAATCTGGTGGGGGATTTCGGAGGCGGGGCGCTCTATTTGGCCTTTGGGCTTCTGGCTGGGGTCATCCACGCGCGGGCGAGCGGCGAGGGCCAGGTCATCGACTGCGCCATGAGCGACGGCGCGGCGTCATTGATGGCGATGTTCTACGGCTTCAAGGCGGCGGGAGTCTGGACATCTAACCGGCGTGACAATCTCCTTGATGGGGGCGCCCACTTCTATGACACCTATCAGTGCGCCGATGGCGCATGGATCTCGATCGCATCCATCGAGCCCCAGTTTTACGCCCTGCTTCTCGAAAAGACGGGGATCAGCGATCCAGAGTTCGCCGCCCAGATGGATAGAGGCCGTTGGCCCGATCTCAAGGCCAGACTCGCCAAGGTCATAGCCGCCAAGCCGAGAGATCATTGGGTCAAGATGATGGAGGGCACTGACGTCTGCTTCGCCCCGGTGCTTGATCTCGATGACGCCCCCCGACACCCGCACAATCAGGCGCGCAAGACTTTTCTGGATATGGACGGTGTCATCCAGCCTGCCCCCGCGCCGCGCTTTTCGAGGACCCCCGGCGCCGTGGCCGGTCCGCCTCCCGGGATCGGTGCTCACACCCGCGAGGCCCTTGCCGATTGGGGACTCTCAGATACTGAGATCAACGCCCTGGCCGCCTCGGACGTCATCTAATAGAGCCTGTTCATCTAGGGTTCAGCGAGGCCGCGATAGGATCGCTTTGTTAGCCGCTCCGCTCTTTCCCGTCCCTCGTGGCGGGGCGGCGACCAGGAAGAGCATAGTTCCTGGCGGCGCGCTGTCCCCCCATGGCGCGCCGCACTCTTCTAGCTCACGACTTTTCTCACGCGGATCGACATAACGCCTGCCGTCTCGGTGATTGTCAGGACCTCATGTCCCGCCTGGATGGCAAAGTGTGGCGCGTCGATGCGCGCCATGGGATCATCCGCTATAAGCTCTACAATCACGCCCGCCGTGGCCTTTCGCAGAGCACGGCTCAGGCGCAAGGTAGGGATTGGGCAATGGCGCCCCCGGGCGTCGACGCGAATCACGCCATCACGCGGCTCGAAGGACTCTTGAAGATCGTCGTTGATGACCCTGCTCCAGATACCCCGCCCCGAAGCCGTTCCCAACATCCCAGCGACGTTGGAGCTTACCGTGGTGATTCCGACTTTCAACGAGCGGGAGAACGTCCCCCCCCTCATCCTACGCCTTGGGAAGGCCCTCGAGGGAGTCGCCTGGCAAGCTATCTTTGTGGATGACAACTCCGCCGATGGCACCGCGGAGGTCGTGAAGGCCATCGGAGCGCGTGATCCGCGCATTTCCTGCCTGCACAGGATCGGGCGTCGAGGTTTGGCGGGCGCGGTAATTGAAGGAATCATGGCCAGCGCGGCGCCGGTCGTGGCGGTGATCGATGCGGACCTGCAGCATGATGAGACGATCCTGCCGCGCATGCTGAAACTCATTCAGTCAGACGCCGCGGATCTCGTGGTCGGCAGTCGGTATCTGGCCCCAGAAGGCGCCAAGATTGGGCTATCTCCGCTTCGCTTGGCCGGCAGCCGACTTGCGACTTGGATCGCGAGAAGGGTTCTGCGCGCCGATGTCACAGATCCTGTGAGCGGATTTTTCATGATCCGCAGGACGCTATTCGAGCGCGTCGGCCCGCAGCTGTCGCCTCAGGGATTCAAGATCCTATTCGATATCATCGCCTCCCAGCCTAAGCCGCTGCGGATCGTCGAAACCCCCTACGTCTTCGCCGAACGTCGGGCAGGCGCAAGTAAGCTGGATGGCCGGGTGGTTATTGACTATCTCGGTCTGATCCTCTCGAAATTCAGTCGCGGCCTGATCCCGCCCAGGGCCCTCATGTTTGGTCTTGTGGGATCCAGTGGCGTCATCGTCCACCTTGCCGTGCTTGCGCTTTGTCGAAGTCTCGGCTTTGCCTTCGTGGGCGCCCAGGAAATGGCCGCGGTCATCGCCATGACCAGCAACTTCCTGATCAATAATCAGGTGACCTACCGCGATCGCCGGCTCCGGGGCTTGTCACTACTCACGGGCTATGTTCGCTTCTGTGCGCTCTGCGGCCTGGGCCTGATCGCCAATGTGGCGATTGCCGATCTCGTTCATCACTGGACCCCGATTTGGTGGCTTGCGGGAGCGGCCGGCGCCCTGTTCGGCGCGGTATGGAACTATGTCAGCACCTCTCTCGCCGTCTGGTGAGGCGGCGGGTTGGGATCGGACCTGGCGTCAGCTTGCTGGGTTTACCGCCTGCATTGTGATCCTGAGGCTTCTGGTTTCGGCCTGGATTCCCCTTACCGAGGACGAGGCCTATTATCGCCTCTGGGCTCAAGCGCCGGCTTTGGGGTACTTCGACCATCCGCCGATGATCGCGTGGTGGATCTGGGTGGGCGAACACCTCTTTGGAGATACCGCGCTCGGCGTAAGGCTGCTGCCGAGCCTCGGTTGCGCTGCGATCAGCGTCCTTATTTTTGATCTGGGCCGCCGGCTTGGCGCGGATCGCGCATCCGCTCTGCGCGCCGCGATATGGTATAATGCGACATTGCTGGTGGCGGCAGGGGGCGATCTGGCCATTCCGGACGCCCCGGCGGCGCTGTTCTGGATCGCCAGTCTTTGGTGCGTCGCACGCGCCGCCTCGCCAGGCTATGAGCGTTGGTGGGTGTGCGCGGGGCTCGCGGCTGGACTCGCCGCGCTTTCAAAGTATTCGGCGCTATTTCTCGGACCCGGCGTATTCCTCTGGCTTGTCCTGCGTCCCGAGGGACGCCGCGTTCTTCGAACGCCTTGGCCCTGGGTCGCTCTGGCCATCGCCCTTGTGATCTTCGGCCTCAATATTGTTTGGAACGCTCAGCATCATTGGCTCACATTCGCCAAGCAGTTTGGGCGAATTGCGCCTCATCAGTTCGCCCCCCTTAATCTGGCGGATCTGCTGATCACCCAATTCCTGCTCCTAAACCCCCTGATCGCTTTGTGGCTCTTGCTCGGCCTAGGCGCCTATCGGCGAGTTCCCTGGGACAGGATCGCACTTCTTTCGCTATCCAGTCTCCCATTCGCGGCCTATCTGCTGATTCACGCTCTCCATGATCGGGTGCAGGCCCACTGGCCGGCGCCACTCTATGCAAGCCTGTCGATGATCGCGGCTTTTGTCGCGGCGGAGGGCGCAAGCCAGAGCCCGTGGGGCCGCCTGCGCGCCGCCACGCCCTGGTTTAGCGTCTTCGTCTGCGTGATCGCATTGATCGCGTTCATTCTTCCTGAGATCGGGGTTCCTTTGCCCCTCGATCCCGCCCGACAGGTTCGGGACTGGCCCGCCTTCTCCAGACGTGTTGATCAGGCGCGGATGGCGTCGGGATCAGTGTGGATTGGAACGACAAGCTATGGTCTGGCCGCCGAACTCCTTGATCGGCGGGACATCCGTACGCCCGTCCTACAGGTGCGCGAGCGCGGGCGTTGGAACGACCTCGCCGCCAGTGGCGCGAACTTGGCGCGGCCGGGTGTGATTATCGATCTGACCAGAAGATTGCGCGCCGCCGACCTCACGGGCTGCTTCACTGAGGTTCGGGATCTGGGCGTCATTCGCCGTGCCGCGCCGGGCGAGGCGGGCCTCTCCTATCGGATACTGCGCGTGGCGGGACCTCGTCGCGATATCCTCAACGCGGGCTGTTGATCAGGTGCTGTGGCGATGGCGTCCCCGCGCCAGGAGCTTCTGCATGGGCGTCTGGGGCAAATTCGCCAGAGTGAGATAGCCGCGCTTGTCGCTATCCAGCGCCGCGAAATGGACGTCGGACAGGGCGACAAAATCCGCCTTCGGGATCATGCCGCGAAAGTGCAGGTCGGCCGCGGCTACGGGTTCGGGCTCGTTGAAGAAGCTGAACGGCGATGCGCCATTGGCGGCTTCGTTAGGCGCTTGCGGAAGCTTCGGCATTGGCGGTTCGACATCGCCCCCTGGACTGGGCCCTAGGCCTCCCATCTGGACTTTCCACAGCAAATTCCGACGGCTATCAGGTGCGCCCGAGGTGGGATTATATCGGCCGCCCAGAACTTCCGGCGCGATCTTTACCTCATAGTAGCTCAGTTCGTAGGGGCTGATATAGCCATCGCGGTTGCGATCCAGGAGCGTGAAGAAGGCCTCGGCGTCCGCGGTGAACTCGGCGTGGTCGAGTTTTCCATCCCCGTTCTTGTCAGCTTGATGAAACCAATCCGCGACCGGATAGGGCGCTTCCGGGGGCGCGCGGAACGGCTTTCCACAGGGGCTGATAAAGACATTCTGCACCGTCGCGGTGGGGAGCGTCTGCGCCGTGGCTATCCGAGGCGCCAAGCTTGCCCAGACGGCTGGCGCGCCAAGCAGAGCCATTGCAAAGTCCCGCCGGCTATAATTCACGCACTGCTCTCCTTGAAGGTCGGTAGGGATGGTCCTCCTACTCTAATTTCCCGGCGCCAGTTGGGCCAGTTCGCGCTCCGCGCCAAGAATTGCACTTCCTGGCGGGCGCGTGCATTGGCCGCTATCGAAGCGCATAGGGACTCTGCCTCAACCATGAGCTTGACCGGACATACCCTCTCCAGCTTGGCCAAGGCCTTAGCCGATGGTGCGACAACCAGCGCCGCCCTTGTTGAGGCAAGTCTGGAGGCCATCGCCGCCGATACGCGCGCATTCACAGCCGTGGATGTGGACGGCGCCCGCGCGGTAGCGCAGCTAAACGACAAAATGAGGGCGGGCGGGGACGCCCCCTCGGCCTATGCGGGCATACCGATTTCGGTGAAGGACCTGTTTGATGTCTCTGGCCAAGTTACGGCGGCGGGGTCGGTCATCCTGGCCAGCGCGTTGCCGGCCGCCAGGGACGCCGCGATCGTCGCGCGACTGAGGGCCGCGGGTCTCATCATCATCGGCCGCACCCAGATGAGTGAATTCGCCTTCACCGGTCTTGGCCTCAACCCCCATGCGCCCCAACCGCCAAATCCCTTTGATCCCGCGCGGGTGCCCGGCGGCTCCAGCGGAGGGGCAGCGGTGAGCGTGGCTCTCGGCCAGGTGGTCGGGGCCATCGGCAGCGACACGGGCGGGTCAGTGCGGGTTCCCGCGGCCTTCTGCGGCCTCGTCGGTTTTAAGCCGACCCAGAGACGCATCAGTCGCGCTGGCGTCTTTCCGCTATCCGTCAGCCTGGACTCGATCGGGCCAATCGCCAGGAGCGTCGATGATTGCCTCATCCTCGACGCCCTGATGGCAGACGCGCCGCTCGCGCCAGCGCCGCCTATGGATATCAAATCGATACGTCTCGGGGCGCCCAACCACTATTTTCTCGAGAGCCTAGCCCCTGAGGTCGCCACGGCTTGGGCAGACAGCCTCAAAGTCCTCTCGAAGGCTGGCGCGAGGATCGAGCACTTTGACTTTCCGGAGTTGGACCGGATACCGCGGATCAATGCGGCGGGGGCCATCACCAATGCGGAGGCCTTCGCCCTCCATCGTCGGCTCGGATTGCTCACTCAGCGTGAGCGGTATGATCCGAACGTCCTCTCCAGGATCGACGTCGGAGGTGGGATGTCGGCCGCGGACTATCTCGACCTGCTGGAGGCGCGCGCGACATTGAGGACCGACGCGGACCGCCGGACATTATCGTACGACGCGATTCTGGCTCCCACGGCGCCCATATTGCCGCCCCGGATTGACGCCGTGAGCGACGCGGCCGCCTTCGCACGCGAGAACTTCTTGGCTCTGCGCAATGCAAGCGTCGTTAATCTCCTCGACCGATGCGCCATAAGCCTCCCCGTGCCCTGTAAGACAGCACCCTGCGGTCTGATGATGATCGGGGAATCCCTGGGCGACGCGCGTCTTTTGGCCGCGGCCGGGGCGGTGGAGGCGGCCCTCACGTGACCGGTGATCGCAGCGGGCGAACTAATCGCCTGGCGCGAAGGCAAGGCCAAGCTGAAGAGCGATCTCGTGGAGCCGGGCGTCACGGGTCCATAGGGCCGCACCCGGCGTCAGGCGCGCGGCCGCGAGCAAGTGAACGTCCCCATAATCGAGTCCCAGACCGCCCAGAGCGTAGCGGTCGATAAAATCTAGAGCTTCAAGGTCACTCGCGGAGCGCGCTTGAGGCAGGCCCGCGAGGGCGCCCAAGACCAAGGCGCGTTGCCGCAAGGGGCTGAGGGCCACCTCGCCAATGATCGTGGGATGGGTGACCACGGATCCGGCTTCGAGAAAGAGGCCAAGGGCCCCGTCGCCCGAGCGTAGGTGGTCAATCCAAATCGGCGCGTCAACAAGGATCACCTTGAGCGCGCTCCGCGATCAGCGACAGCTTGCACAGACATGGGAAGCCCTGGGTCGCTCCCGCCTAGTCGGGCGAGCCGCCGCGCGCTCTCACGCTCGATCAAGGCTTTGAGCGCCTCGCGGACAAGGCCTGCCGTCTCCCGCAATCCCGTCAGAGCTTTAGCCTTATCCACCAGATCATCATCCAAAGCCAAGGTGGTCCGCATCCCGTGTCTCCATCACGTCATGGATTTCAGCACCAGAAGATGTCGGATTCAATGGCGGACGGATACACAGGCCCGACAGGCGGCAATGCTCATGGCGAAGGCGATAGCGCTCTACAGGGCGATATCGTGTCAGGCCGCGTCGGCGGCCAGGAAGGTCGCCGCGAACACAGTGATCAGCTCCGACAATTCAGGTTCGTGGACGGCCCGGGCCGCCTCAAGAGGGGTGAACCATTGGGTCACACGCTCATGCTGCTCTGGCCATCGCTTGAGCTGACGTTGGACCTCAAGCGGAAAAACATCGACAATGCAGTCCACAGAACCGCCGCCAGCCAGACGTTTTGCATAAGGATAGGCGCCCACGGGCCGTTTGGCGATCTGCCCGGTCACACCCGCCTCTTCAAGAGCTTCGCGCGCGGCCGCCGCCTGCGGCTTCTTGCCCTTCATCGGCCATCCTTTGGGCAAAACCCATCGCCCCGTTTCCCGCGACGTCACCAATAGAATGCTGAGTTCACCAGACTGCCGATAGGGAAGGGCGGCGTATTGTCGCGCGACGCCAGGCGCTGTTGGCGCATTGAGAGGCTGACCGCCCGCCAATTTCGTCATTCCCTTGCCTGCCTTTCACACGTGAATACATCGTAAGCTACGGAAGGCGTTGAACTGTCAGTGAATATGAATCAGGTGATTCTCATCCGAATACGGAACGCTTTTCGACCCGCTTCCAATCTTTAACCCAAATTGCTCAGGAAGGGAGCATCTTCTGCTTCCTTATTGATAACGCATTCCGCGATTGATCGCGGGCGGCATTCATGGCGGCAAGCCGGATCCGATTGGCCGCCTGAGTAGTTTCCGAGGGTAGGGTGGTCGGTGGGGGCAGGCGAAGATGACATCGCGCGCGTCGCTTACCCGCTACCACACCCCAAGGTGACCTGAGTTCCAATGCTTCCAGGGCGACAGCGGAGCGGTCGGGCGTGACCAAAGCCGTTCTCGTATTCAACGCAGGTTCGACCAGCCTGAAATTCGGTCTTTATGAAATGGACGCGTCGGGAACGCCGCCTCTCATTCTCCGTGGGAGCGTCGAAAATTTCCAAACAGGCCCAGTACTCCTGGCGCGAGATGCCAGGGGCGAGCGGCTGGCCCCCAAACACTGGAAAAAGGGCAGTGTGATCGACCATCTTGAGGCGATGGACGTCGTCATGGATTGGCTAAAGTCCAATCTTGCCGCGACGCCGCTTGGGGCCATGGGGCATCGCATTCTGCTCGGAGGCGCCCGCTACGCGCAACCGGTGAAGATTGACGTCGCCGTCCTCGACGATCTGGATTCCTTGGCTATCATGGAACCCTCACACCAGGTGACAGATGTCCGCGGCGCCCGCGCCATGGCGGAGCTTTTCCCGACCCTGCCTCAGGTCGCCTGCTTCGATAATGCTTTTCATTCCACCCTGCCGGCTGTGGCGAAGACCTACGCCCTTCCAAAGGACATTCGCGACGCGGGCGCTCGGCCTTGGGGCTTTCATGGACTGTCCTACGCCTATGTCAGCGGACGAATGGGTGAGCTGGCGCCCACGGCGCGGCGCGTCATCGCGGCCCATCTTGGCGGTGGGGCGAGCCTTTGCGCCATGCTTGATGGGCGCAGCGTCGATACAACCATGGGACTGGGCGCGCTTTCGGGTCTTCCCATGGCGACGCGCTCGGGCGACGTTCCTCCGGAGGTTCTCTTCTATCTGCTGCGCGGCAAGCTTTTCGACATCGTCGAGCTGGAGAAGATGCTCTATCAGCGCTCCGGTCTGCTCGGTTTGTCAGAACTTAGCGGCGCGATGGAGGTTCTTCAATCCAGCGAGGATCCCCGCGCCACGGCGGCGATTGAGCACTTTGTCTATGCCGTCACCAAATATGCTGGCGCATACGCGGCGGTCCTGGGCGGCCTCGACGCTTTTGTCTTTACCGGTGGCATCGGAGAGAACTCAGCTCCGGTGCGCGCCGCCGTCTGCCGAAAGCTCGCCTGGCTCGGCGTCGAACTGGATGCTGACGCCAACAGTGCGAATAAGCCAAGAATATCATCGCCACAGAGCCGGATCTCGGTTTGGGTTGTCCCAACTGATGAGGAAGTTATGATTGCTCGGCAAACGCTGGCGGTTGTCGGCTCGGACTAAGTAGTTTCCGAGCCTACGCCGGGCAAAAGGGCGACTTTATATCGCGAACCGATGGCGGGTTTGATGCTGAGGCGTGGCTCAAGGCGTCGCATCAGCTCGGCGCGCCAAAGTGAAACAAGACCCCCGGCGGCGCGAACACTCTTGAGGCTTCCATGTCCGATACGCTGTCTCGAGACCTTCTCACGAAAATGAATGCCTATTGGCGCGCCGCCAATTACCTCTCGGTCGGCCAAATATATCTTAAGAGCAATCCGCTTCTCGAAACGCCCCTGACGCTCGCGGACGTCAAACCCAGACTGCTGGGCCATTGGGGGACCACGCCGGGCCTCAACTTTCTCTATGTTCACCTCAATCGGCTGATCAAAGAAAATGACTTGAACATGATCTTCATAGCTGGACCCGGCCATGGGGGGCCGGGCATCGCGGCCCATACTTATCTTGAGGGGTCCTATACAGAACGCTACCCGGCGGTGGAGAGGAACAAGAACGGTCTCTACCGGCTGTTTCGACAGTTTTCCTGGCCCTATGGCATCCCGAGCCACGTTTCGCCAGAAACACCTGGCGCCATCCAGGAGGGTGGAGAACTCGGTTATTCACTTGTCCATGCCTTTGGCGCCGCCTTCGACAATCCAGATCTGGTTGTCGCCTGTGTGATCGGGGATGGCGAGGCGGAGACAGGTCCCCTAGCCGCGAGCTGGCACTCGAACAAGTTCCTCAACCCGGCCCGCGATGGCGCCGTTCTGCCCATTCTGCACCTCAACGGCTACAAGATCGCCAATCCCACAGTGTTGGCGCGGATCAGTCGCGGGGAGCTGACGCAGCTCCTGCGTGGGTACGGCTATGAACCCCATTTCGTGGAAGGCGACGATCCCGCGGTCATGCATCAAAGTCTCGCGGCCACGCTGGATAAGGTTCTTCGAAAAATTCATCGCCTACAAAAGAGCGCCCGATCTCGCGGCGCGTCTGGGCGGCCCGAACGTCCCATCTGGCCCATGATCGTCTTTGGCTCTCCGAAGGGTTGGACGGGGCCGAAATTCGTTGACGGATTGCCAGTCGAGGGCACGTGGCGGGCGCATCAGGTGCCGATCACCGATCTCGAAAATCCGGAGCATCTCCGAGTGTTGGAGGCGTGGATGAAAAGCTACGCGGCCCATGAGCTGTTTGATAAGGACGGTGCGTTCGTGGACGATCTTGCGGCGCTCGCGCCCACCGGGCATCGCCGCATGGGCTTCAACCCCCACGCCAATGGCGGTGAACTGCTTGTCGCCCTGTCGATGCCCAACTTCCGCGACCACGCCGTACCGGTTCCGGAGCCCGGCGCGGTGAAGGCCGAAGCCACTCGCACCCTCGGGAAACTGCTGCGCGATGTCATGAAAGCCAATCTGGACAAGCGGAATTTTCGGCTTTTCGGACCAGATGAGACCGCGTCGAACCGATTGGATGATATCTATGAAGTGTCTGGCAAGGAATGGATGGCGCGTATCGAGGCCAACGACACTGACCTGAGCGTGGAGGGCAGGGTCATGGAAGTGCTGAGCGAGCACCTTTGCGAGGGATGGCTGGAAGCCTATCTGCTTACCGGCCGTCACGGATTCTTCGCCTGCTATGAGGCCTTCATCCATGTCATCGACTCGATGTTCAACCAGCACGCCAAGTGGTTGAAAACCAGCCGCACTGTCCCATGGCGCAAGCCCATCGCGTCGCTCAACTACCTCCTGACCTCCCATGTATGGCGCCAGGACCACAATGGATTTTCCCATCAAGATCCGGGCTTTATCGACCATGTCGCCAGCAAGAAGGCGGACGTTGTGCGGATCTATCTGGCGCCGGACGCCAACTCTCTGCTTTCCGTGGCGGATCATTGCCTAAGAAGCCGCGACTATGTGAACCTGATTATCGCGGGCAAACAGTTGGAATGGCAGTGGCTGGATATCGACGCCGCCGTGCGCCACTGCACGGCGGGGATCGGCGTCTGGGATTGGGCTGGCCGTGGGGCGGATGACCCGGACGTGGTCATGGCCTGCGCGGGCGATGTGCCTACACTTGAGACCCTCGCCGCGGTGACCTTACTGCGCGACTATGTTCCTGACGTCCGCATCCGTGTGGTCAATGTGGTCGACCTGTTGGCCCTTCAGCCCCGATCGGTTCATCCGCACGGCCTAGAGGGTCGGGACTTCGACGCGCTCTTTAGCAAGGATAGACCGGTCATATTCGCCTTCCACGGGTATCCGGCGATCATCCATTCGCTCACCTATGGGCGTACAAACCATGACAACATTCACGTGCGTGGTTTTCGCGAGGAAGGCACGACAACGACGCCGTTCGACATGGTCGTCTTGAATAACCTCGATCGCTTCCAACTCGCGCTAGACGCCATCAAGCGGATTCCCCGGCTGGAATCGCAGGTCGATGTGGCGACGGCGCGGTATTGGGAGATGATGGAGCGACATAAACTCTATGTCAGCGAGCATGGAGAGGACATGCCGGAGGTCAAGAACTGGCGCTGGACTCCTTGGAGCGAAACAGCTGATCCAGCTCGCGCCGATCCGCGCGGAGGTCCGCAACCTGTATGCGCCACCTAGCGTTAGACGTGGCGTTGGATCGCCCGCACAGCCCCCCCTTGGGCTAGGTATTTTCCGAGTCTACGGGCCGCCGCGAGCGCCGGCCTATACAGCCCCATGCAAACTGCCACGGGGCGGGCGATCTTGGGCGCGGAGGATGCATGAACGATCAAGATCATGGAGAGCTTACGGACGCTCCTGAGATCACAGACACCCAGCCGGCCGAGGTCAGGGCGTCGCCCGATGACATCTCGCTGGATCAGCTATGCATCGACACGATCCGGACCTTGTCGATGGACGCGGTTCAGAAGGCCAATTCAGGGCATCCAGGGACGCCCATGGCGCTCGCCCCGGTCATTTACACCCTATGGCAGCGCTTCCTGCGATATGATCCGCTCCACCCCCACTGGCCTAACCGTGATCGGTTCGTGCTGTCCAACGGACACGCCTCGATGCTGCTTTATGCGATGTTGCATCTCACCGGCGTGAAGACAGTGAGCGCGGGTGGGGAGATCCTCGACGAGCCCGCTGTGACGATCAACGATATCAAACAATTTCGCCAGTTTGGGAGCCGCTGCCCGGGGCATCCCGAGTACCGTGTCACAACCGGTGTGGAAATCACCACCGGTCCCCTCGGCCAAGGCTGCGGCAATAGTGTGGGAATGGCCATCGCCGAGCGCTGGCTGGCCCACAATTTCAATGGCCCGGACCTAAAGGTCATCGACTACGACATCTATGCCTTCTGCGGCGACGGCGACATGATGGAAGGGATTTCAAACGAGGCCGCATCCCTGGCCGGACACCTCATGCTCGGGAATCTCTGCTGGATATATGACAGCAACCGAATCACCATCGAAGGCCACACCGATCTGGCATTCAGCGATGATGTCGCGGCCCGCTTTCGCGCTTATGGCTGGAACGTCGAACATGTTGGCGACGCCAATGACACGGTGCGCTTCGCCGAGGCGCTAGAAGCCTTCCGTCAGACCAATAGCGTTCCCACCCTCATAATCGTCGACAGTCACATCGGCTACGGCGCGCCTCATAAACAAGATACCAGCGCGGCCCATGGCGAACCCCTTGGGGAGGAAGAAATCCGGCTTGCGAAACGTAAGTATGGGTGGCCGGAAGACGCTCAGTTTCTTGTCCCCGACGGAGTTCGCTCGCATTTCGACGCCGGGATCGGCGAGCGGGGCAAGGGACTTCACGCGAGATGGCTCTCGGACATGGAACGGCTTGCGACCGCTCATCCTGACCTCGCGGCGCAGTTTGCACGAATCCAGAAGGGCGAGCTGCCAGATGGCTGGGGCGCGGACCTGCCAAACTTCCCCGCGGACGCAAAGGGACTCGCCACGCGGGAGTCATCGGGCAAAGCTCTGAACGCGATCGCACAGAATTATCCCTGGCTGATTGGCGGGGCGGCAGACCTATCGCCCTCCACAAAGACAGACCTGACGTTCGCGGGCGCGGGCAGTTTGGAGGCCCAAAAGTACGGTGGGCGCAATCTCCATTTCGGGATTCGCGAACACGCCATGGGCGCCGTGGTCAACGGATTGAATGCGTCAAACTTGCGCGCCTATGGCTCTACCTTTCTGATCTTCTCCGATTACATGAAGCCCGCGATCCGCCTCAGCGCTCTCATGGAACTCCCGGCGATCTATATCTTCACCCACGATTCCATAGGCCTGGGCCAAGACGGCCCCACGCATCAGCCGATCGAGCAACTGATCTCTCTGCGTAGCGTGCCGGGACTCATCACGCTCAGACCCAGCGACGCCAATGAGGTGGTCGAGGCTTGGCGGGTTATAGCCAGTCTGAAGCGCGAGCCAGCCTGTCTCGTCTTGAGCCGGCAAGCCCTGCCCACCTTTGATCGCACCCTTTATGCCTCGGCCTCAGGCGTCGCCCGGGGGGCCTATGTGATGGCCGATGCGAAGCGTGGCGATCCGCGGATTATCCTGATTGGAACGGGTAGCGAGGTAGCACTTTGCGTCGCGGCCTATAAGGCTCTCAAAGAGGAGGGGGTCGCGGCCCGCGTGGTCAGCATGCCCTCCTGGGAATTGTTCGAACAACAGGACGAGGCCTATCGTGAGGACGTCCTTCCGACGCGGGTGCGGGCGCGTGTATCCGTGGAAGCGGCGTCGGTCATGGGTTGGGACCGATATGTCGGCATGGGTGGCGCCAAGATCGGTATGCACGGGTTCGGCGCCTCTGCCCCGATCAAGGATCTGATGGCGAGCTTCGGCTTTAGTTTGGAAAATGTATTGGCAACCGCGAAAGAACAACTCAGGCGCAGTGAGACATATGACGCATGAACCCTCTGCAGAAACTTGAAGCCTATGGCCAGTCGCCGTGGCTCGATTATCTGACCCGTAGCCTCATGGAGACAGGCGAACTGGCCCAGATGATTACCCGTGACGGCTTGAAAGGTGTCACCTCGAACCCCTCGATCTTCGAAAAGGCCATCGCGGAAAGCGACGAATATGGGTCCGCGATCAAAGACTTCATGGCGGGGGGAGACCACGGCGTCGCCGAAATCTACGAGCATCTCGCTGTCGCTGATATCCGTGCGGCCGCGGATGAGCTTCGCCCGGTGTATGACCAGACGCAGGGCAGAGACGGCTATATCAGCCTGGAATGTTCGCCCTATCTGGCGAATGACACGGCGGCCAGCATAGCAGAGGCCCGGCGGTTGTGGGCGGCGGTCGGGCGCCCCAACCTGATGATCAAGACGCCGGCGACGCCAGCAGGCTTGCCCACGATCCGTGAACTCATTGGCCAAGGCCTCAATATCAACGTCACCCTGCTATTTTCGGTGGATGTCTATGCCGAGGTTGTGGCCGCTTATCTATCGGGTCTTGAGGACCTGGCCGGGGCGGGCGGCGATCTATCAAAGGTGGCCAGCGTGGCCAGCTTCTTCGTCAGCCGGATAGACGCCGCGATTGACAAGCGCTTGGACGCATTCGATAGCGACTCGGCCCGGGCCTTGAAGGGAAAGGCGGCGATCTCCAACGCCAAGCTGGCCTATGCGACCTATAAGCGGCTATTTTCCGGACCGCGGTGGGCCGCCCTGTCCGCCGCCGGGGCCAGAACTCAGCGGCTGCTATGGGCGTCGACAAGCACCAAATCGCCCGCCTATAAAGATACCCTCTATGTCGATGCGCTTGTCGGGCGCGACACCGTGAACACCATGCCGCCCTCGACGATGGACGCTTATCGCGACCACGGCGACGCCAGCGCGGGCGCCGTCGAATACCAGGTGGGCGCGGCGTCGGAGGCGCTGGCCGGCTTGAAGCGCCAGGGCATCGACCTGGCGGCGGTCACCAACGCGCTGCTGACCGAGGGCGTTCAACATTTCGCGGACGATTTTGACAAGCTGCTCGGCGCGGTTGCAAGCGAGCGACGTTCACATCTGAAAGGCGAACTCGCCAGCCTGGAGATATCAGCGGGAAGTCCCGAAATGAAGGCGGCCATAGCCAGTGAGTGCGAGGCTTGGCGTAAGGATGGGCGCATCAGAAGGCTTTGGTCGGGCGATACGAGTCTTTGGACGGGGAAGGATGAGGACCGGTGGGGCGGCTGGCTTGATATCGTCGCCACTGAACTCAATGAACCGTACGAACTTGAGGAATTTGCGAAACACGTCCGCGAGGCTGAGTTTGGCGACATCGTTCTTCTGGGCATGGGGGGATCCAGCCTGGGTCCCGAGGTCTTCGGAAAAACCTTTGGGCTTCAATCGGGTTGGCCCAGATTTCAAATCCTCGACAGCACTGATCCCGCCCAGATCCAAGCCGTCGAGGACTCCATTGATCTATCGAATACGCTGTTCATCGTCTCCTCAAAGTCCGGCGGGACGCTCGAGCCAAACATCCTGCTGGACTATTTTTTCGCACGCGTTGTGGCGACGCGAGGCGCCGACGGCGCCGGTGAGCGCTTCGTGGCCATCACCGATCCGAGTTCGTCGTTGGAAAAGCGCGCCAAGGCGCTCGGCTTCTCACATGTCTTTCATGGCGCGCCGTCCATCGGCGGCCGCTATTCAGTCTTGTCGAAGTTCGGCCTGATGCCCGCCGCGGCGATGGGACTTGAGGTTAACCGGCTCCTTGAGTCGGCTTGCCTGATGGTTCGCTCATGCGGTCCGGACGTACCGCCCGCGGAAAATCCCGGGGTTCAACTGGGCGTTGCCCTGGGTGTGGCCGCCGCGCAGTTTGGGCGGGACAAAATCACCATCATCGCTTCGCCGGGCATAGAAGACCTCGGCGCGTGGCTGGAACAGCTTTTAGCGGAGAGCACCGGTAAGCAGGGGCGGGGGCTCATTCCATTGGCCGGCGAACCCCTTGGGAGTCCGCAGGAATACGGCGCTGACCGTCTGTTTGCCTATCTAGAGCTGGACGGTCATTCGGATCTGGCTCAGCGCCGGGCGGTGGACGCGATAGAGCAGTCCGGTCACCCCGTCGCGCGCATCGTTCTGCCGAACATATGGTGCGTGGGCCAGGAATTCTTCCGGTGGGAACTGGCGACCGCCGTCGCTAGCGCGATCCTCGGGGTCAATCCCTTTGATCAACCGGATGTGGAAGCCAGCAAGCAAAAAACCAGCGCCTTGATGCAGGCTTATGAGACGTCGCACGCCGCGCCAAACGACGAGCCTGTGTTCCGACAGAATGGGCTCGCAATCTATGCCGACCCTCGAAATGCCGAGGATCTGGGACGTCACAATTCACTGGCTGGCTATCTGAGGAGCCATTTCGGAAGAGTCCACGCGGGGGATTACGTGGCGCTTTTGGCCTATATTGATCGCAACGCGAAGTATGAGCGCGTGCTTACGGATATTCGCACCTGCGTGCGTGACAAAACCGGCGCGGCCACCTGCCTGGGCTTTGGGCCGCGCTTTCAGCACTCCACGGGCCAGGCCTATAAAGGTGGGCCCAATACGGGCGTCTTCCTGCAGATCACGTGCGACGATCAGCGCGATCTGGACGTGCCCGAACACTCCTACAGCTTTGGCGTGGTCAAAGCCGCTCAGGCCAGTGGCGATCTTGGCGTGCTGGTGGAACGCGACCGCCGAGTCCTGCGTATCCATCTCAAGGATGTCGAAGCCGGGCTCGCGGAATTGGCCCACGCCGCCAAGGCGGCTCTTCAGTAGGCTCTGTTGGTCCAAGGAGTGTGACGCATGCAGATCGCCATCATCGGCCTGGGCAAGATGGGCGGTTCCATGGCGCGTCGCCTCCTCAAGGCGGGTCATGATTGCGTTGTCTTTGACCGCGACGCCAAGACGCGGGAGGCGCTGGCGAAGGACGGCGCCAAAGACGCCGGATCGACGCCCGACCTCGTCGGATTGCTGGAGAAACCGCGCCTCGTCTGGCTGATGCTCCCGGCGGGGGAGCCAACCGCCTCCAAAGTGAAAGAACTGGCTGATCTGCTGGAGGCCGGGGATATCATCATCGACGGAGGCAACTCCTTCTACAAGGACGACATTCAACGCGCGGGGAGCCTCGCCAAAAAAGGTATCCGCTACGTTGACTGCGGCACCTCGGGCGGCGTGTGGGGAACAGAACGCGGCTACTGCATGATGATTGGTGGCCCGAAGGATGCCGTGGATCATCTTGATCCGATCTTCGCGGCTCTGGCTCCCGGCCTCGGCGACATCGCGCGCACACCAAACCGGAAGCCTAGCGATGCGCGCGCCGAACGCGGCTACATTCATGCGGGCCCTTCAGGCGCGGGTCACTTCGTGAAAATGGTCCATAACGGCATCGAATATGGCTTGATGCAGGCCTATGCCGAGGGTTTCGACATCCTCCGCAACAAGGACTCCGAGGATCTCCCCGAGGCTGAAAGGTATGAACTCAACCTGCCGGATATTGCCGAGGTCTGGCGGCGGGGCAGCGTTGTCTCCTCCTGGTTGCTCGATCTCGCCGCGTCGGCTTTGGCCAAGGACCCCCACCTTGCCACCTTCTCCGGCTTTGTTCAGGATTCAGGCGAGGGACGGTGGACGGTTGAGGCGGCCATTGAAGAGGCGGTGCCGGCGGAGGTCATAACCTCCGCTCTGTATGCCCGTTTCCGATCTCGCAAAGACCACACCTTTGGCGAGAAGATGCTCTCGGCGATGCGCTTCGGCTTTGGCGGGCATGTTGAGGGCCAAGAGGCCACTGATCCCCAGCCAAAGCCAGAGGCCGGACAGGCCGAAGCCAAGACCACAAGGGCGGCCTAGCGCCATGGCTGATGATAGGCCGATGCCATCGCAAAGCGGCGCCGTAACCGCGCAAGCCGCCTCAACCCCGGAGTTGGGAAAACGCCAAACCGTGAAACCGCCCGAGCCGTGCGCCATCGTTCTATTTGGCGCCACCGGCGACCTGGCCAATCGGCTCGTGATCCCCGCGCTCTATAATCTGTCGCGCGCCGGCATGCTGCCAGAGACGTTCGAACTGATTGGCGTCGCCCGTGCGGAAGGCACTGCGGAAAGCTGGCGCGACGCGCTGTATGCCGCTCTGGAAAATGACGTCCAAAACTCCGCATCGGCTTTCAACATCGACCGAATTGACAACGCGGCCTGGGAACGTCTGGCAAAAGCCGTCACTTATGTCTGTGGCGATGCGACCCACCCTGATCTGCACGCCAGGCTAGGTGAGGTGATTGACGGTGTGGCCAAGCGCCAGGGCGGCGGGGGCAATATCATTTTCTATCTGGCGGTCGCCGACCAGCTGTTTGGCCCCGTGATCGAACAGCTTGGCCACGCAAAACTCACGCAACAGCCGGAGACAAAAAGCGGCAAGCGCCGGGGTTGGCGCCGCGTGGTGATAGAGAAACCCTTCGGCCATAGCCTCGAGTCCGCCCGCGAGTTGAACAGCAATATCAGGCGCAGTCTGCAAGAGGACCAGATATTTCGGATCGACCATTTTCTCGGCAAGGACACGGTCCAGAGCATCATGGCGTTCCGGTTTGCCAACGGCCTTTTTGAACCGATCTGGAACCGTGATCGGATCGACCACGTGCAGATCACCGTCGCCGAAAGTCTCGGGGTGGAGGGGCGCGGCAAGTTCTACGAGGCCACGGGCGCCCTACGGGATATGGTGCCCAATCACGTCCTCACTCTGTTGTCGCTCGTGGCCATGGAGCCGCCGGTGGGCTTTGACGCCGCCTCCGTGCGGACGAAGCGATCCGATGTCTTTGAGGCCATGCCACAGGTCGATCCTAGCCGCGCCGTGCGGGGCCAATATCTAGCGGGCGAGGTTCTCGGGAAGACCGCCAAGGCCTATCGCCACGAACCGGATGTGGCGTCGGACTCCCGTGTGGAAACTTTCGCCGCCATGCAGTTCGAGATCGACAATTGGCGCTGGGCAGGCGTGCCATTTTACGTGAGAACCGGAAAACACCTGCCGCGCCGGCTCACGGAAATCGCGATCTGCTTCAAGCAGGCGCCCTATGCGGCCTTTCAGTCGACCCCGGTGGATGCGCTGCGGCCGAATTGGCTTGTTCTCAGCATCGCCCCCGATGAGGCGATTTCCCTGCAGTTCGAGGTCAAACGACCTGGCCCCGTGGTGGATCTCGCGGCGGTCAAAATGGATTTCCACTATGGCGAGTGGTTCACCAAGGAGCCGAATGTCGGCTACGAGGTGCTGATCCGCGACGTTATGCTAGGCGATCAGACCTTGTTCATGAGCGCTGATATTGTGGATCAGGGATGGCGCATCGTGCAGCCCGTGTTGGACGCCTGGGCGGCGGATGAGGCCGACGTGCCGGGTTATGCCTCAGGCCGCGATGGGCCTCGGGCGGCCGAGGACCTACTCAAACGTGACGGTCGACACTGGCGGCCGATTGCCGAGTCGGCGGAGCCCTCATGATGAGCGGCCAGCGCGACATCCGTCTTTTGTTGAGCGATGTCGATGGGACGCTGGTCACGAAGGACAAAACCCTGACGCCTGCCACCCTCGCCGTGGGCAGGGAATTGCGGGAAGCGGGCGTCGCCCTGGCGATCACCAGCAGTCGGCCGCCTCGCGGGCTTCGGATGTATGTCAAGCCACTCGATCTCAAGCTTGCGATTGCGGGCCTCAACGGTGGACTTATCGTTGATCCGAATTTCACCGTTATTGAGAGCCACAAACTCGATCTCGCCACCGCGAAGCGGGCCGTGGAGATCCTTCTGGATAACGGGCTTGGCGTGTGGATCTACACCCAGGATGATTGGTTGATCACCGACGCGACGGGGCCGCACGTGTCGCGGGAGGCCTGGATTCTGCAATTCGAAGCCAAGATCGTCCCGGCCTTCACCGAGGAACATCTCTCGCAAGCGATCAAGATCGTTGGAGTGTCCGACGATCATGCCCGCGTCGCCGCCTGTGAGGCCTCGGCGGCCAAGGATTTGGGGGATTTGGCCAGCGTCGTACGTTCAGAGGACCATTTTCTCGATGTGACGTCACCTGAAGCCAACAAGGGCGCCGTTGTAGGGGCTCTATCTCGGCTTCTGAACATTCCACCTGAGCGCATCGCGACCATCGGCGACATGCCCAATGACGTGTCGATGTTCCGTAAGAGCGGCCTCTCCATCGCGATGGGAAATGCCAGTGACGCCGTGAAGGCCCAGGCGATCGAGGTCACGGACACCAACGAGAACGATGGCTTTGCCAAGGCCATCCGGAAATTTGTGCTCGGAACGGTCGCGGCATGACCGCGCGAATTGACGAGATTCTGAGTTGGTATGGCGCCGACAATCCCGGGACTTTGACTAATCTCGCGCGCCTCCTCAACCATGGCCGTCTGGGCGGCACAGGTAAACTTGTCATCCTGCCCGTCGACCAAGGGTTCGAACACGGACCCGCGCGCTCCTTTGCGCCCAATCCGCCGGCCTATGATCCCCACTACCACTTCGAATTGGCCATCGCCGCCGGATGTAACGCCTATGCCGCCCCGCTCGGATTCTTGGAGGCCGGCGCTCGCGAGTTCGCCGGAAGGATACCGCTGATCCTCAAGGTGAATGATGACGACGTTCTGCTCACGGAAAGGGACCCCAATCAGGCTTTGACAGCCAGCGTTGAGGACGCCATGCGCTTGGGCTGCAGCGCCATTGGGTTCACCATCTATCCGGGCTCGGCCCACCAACTGGAGATGTTCGGCCAGCTGCGCACCTATGCGGAAAAAGCCAAGCGCCATGGCCTGGCGGTGGTTGTCTGGTCATATCCGCGGGGCTCGGATCTGACGAAGGCAGGTGAGACGGCGATCGATGTCATTGGGTACGGCGCACAGATCGCCGCACAGCTCGGCGCGCACATTATCAAGGTGAAGCTTCCCACGGAGCATATCGAGCAGGACGCGGCGCGCGAGGTCTATGAGACCCAGAAGGTGCCAATCGCCACTCAGGCGGAGCGAGTTCGGCACGTGGTCGATTGCGCTTTTGCCGGTCGGCGGATCGTCATCTTTTCCGGCGGCGCCGCCATATTCGACGATGACAAGCTGCTGGGCGAAATCCGCGCGATCCACGCCGGCGGAGGCTTCGGGTCGATCCTGGGGCGCAACTCGTTTCAGCGCTCGAAGAC
>Ga0116226_10000449_pt1 | contig 34955 bp, 32 predicted proteins | sample S1TSphfallax_FD_89692 | JGI IMG/M metagenome (GOLD analysis project Ga0116226, IMG submission 89692) | Host-associated microbial communities from peat moss isolated from Minnesota, USA - S1T2_Fa - Sphagnum fallax MG | ecosystem: Host-associated > Plants > Peat moss > Unclassified | place: USA...
TAGCCGGTGTCGGCGTCGCCGATCACCGCGGCCTTGCTGGTGCGCGCGAGGGTCGCCATGCGGTCGAGCATTTGCGTGTAGCTGGCGATGCCGGCGTCCGGCAGGCCGTAGCAGGAGGCGGTGAGCCAGTAGCCGGTGCCGTAGACCACGTCGAACCCGACACGATCGGCGATGACGGCGGTGATCATGTCCTGAATGCCGGGGACGACGAAAAACTGGTTGCTGTCGATTTTGGTGCGTAATCTGGTGTCGGTCATGGGGGCCTCAAAACAGGAAGAAGTGTTCTTTTTTGAAAAAAAGAACCAAAAAACTTTTGCTCCTTGGCATCCGTGGCCCACTTCGGATTAGGCCGTGTAGCGAGAGAGCAAAAGTTTTTTGGTTCTTTTTTTCAAAAAAGAACACTTTTTCTTTTTCTTACGCGGCCTTCCGCCACACGGGCGCCACCGGCGCCGGCAGCCCGGTCTCCGCCAGGCACGTCGCGCGCAACGACTCGATCGGTGGCCCGCGATCGAACACCGACATGTCGTTGCGGCCGCGCCGCAAATCGGCGCGCATCGCGTCGGTCGCCGGTTGGTCCAGCGTGCCGACTGCATCGCACACCACGCCGTAAGCGCGCGCGCCGTCCGCCGTGACCAGGCCGCGCTGGACTTCCAGCGCCACCAGGGCGGCATCGCGATCGAGCGGATCGCCCCAGCCGCCGCCGCCCCAGGTGACGAAATCGAGCTCGTCGCCGGGCGCCACATCGATATCGTCGCATTTGGAGGGCAGCATGCGCGTGGCGCCCGAAGCGGTGCGCAGGCGCTTCCAGGAGCGCGCGCCGGGCTTGCCGCCATTGACGCCCCAGGGCGGCACGAACCAGCGGTCGTCATGGATGGCGATTTTGCCGGCCTGGGTGAAGCGGTAGACCATGTGGATGCCATTGCCGCCGCGGAATTTGCCCGCGCCGCCGCTGTCGGCAACGCTTTCGTAACGTTCAATCACCATGGGGAAATAGCGTTCGAGGAATTCGTTCGGCACGTTGGTGAAGCCGGGCCACAGCGAGTGCCCGTCCGCGCCATCGCCGAACGGGCGGCCGGGAATGCCGCCGAAGCCGATCTGGAACAACTGGAACCACTTGCCGTCGGCATCGAAGCCGGAAAACATCAGATGCGGGCTGGAGGAAAATCCGGCGGCACAGAGGAATTCGGGCGTTTTCTGCCCCAGCAGCGCGCCCAGCACGTCGAAGATGCGGCCCAGCGCATGGGTGCGGCACGACAGCGCCGCGGGGAAGCGCGGCTTGAGCAGGCTGCCGGCGGGAATGCGCACGTCGACCAGATCGTAGAACCCGTCATTGAACATGATTTGCGGGTCGAACACCATCACCATATAGATGCCGAAGAACATTTTGAACATGTTCTCATTCAGCAGGAAATTGATGGAGGAGCCGGATTGCGGATCGGTGCCGGCGAAATCCAGCACGACTTTTTCGCCCTCGCGCCACATGGTGCAGCGGATGCGGAACGGGCCGGCACCCTGGCCGTCGTCGCAGACATAATCCTCGAACGACACCGGCGCGTCGCCGATGGCGGTGCTGATCAGATGCGCCATGGCGCGGCGGTTGCGGTCGAGCAATTCGTCCATGGCGGCGACCAGCATATCGTCGCCGAAGCGGGCGCAGAGTTCGATCACGCGCCGTGCGCCGACCCGGCAGGCGGCGACGATGGCGTGCAGATCGGCCTTGAACCATTCCGGCATGCGCGATTGGTGCGCTGCGATCTTGACGATATCTTCCTGCAATTCGCCGCGGCGATAGAGTTTTACCGGCGGGATGCGCAAGCCTTCCTCGAAGATCGAGCCGGCATTGGTCGGCAGGCTGCCGGGCACGCGGCCGCCGACATCGGTCATGTGGCCGAACATCGCCGACCACGCAATGAGCCTTCCCGCATGGAAAATCGGCGCGATCGCCAGCACGTCGTTATTATGGCTGATCGCACCTTCCACCGAATACGGATCGTTGAGCAGAATGATGTCGCCTTCCTCGATGGCGCCATCATGGTTGCGCAGGAATCCGTCGATGAAGGAGCCGAACTGGCCGACCACCATTTTTCCGTTGCGTTCGGCGATGAGCGGAAACGCGTCACCCTGTTCGCGGATGCCGGGCGACAAGGCGGTGCGAAACAGGGTGGCGTCCATTTCGACGCGCGCATTGCGCAGCGCGTTCTCGATGATGTCGAGCGTGACCGGATCCACCTTGGTGGGCGCGAACGCGGCCTCGTTGGTCTGCACGATCCGTGCGGGCATGGCAGCGCCTTTCAGACTTGATTGATCAGGATGTTGCCGAAACGGTCTACCGTGGCGACGCAGCCCGGCAATATCAGCGTGGTGGAGTCCATCTCGACCACGATGGCGGGCCCGGCGATGTGGTCGCCGGCGCGCAGTTTGGCGCGGTCATAGATGGCGCCTGGCTTCATGCCGCCATCGATCCACATCTCATGGTCGCGGATCCGGGCCGCGCGCGGATCGCCATCGCCGTCGGGGATCGGTTGCGCGGGGATGTCGCGCACGCCGCCGAGCGCGACGGCGCGCAGATTCACGAATTCCTGTTCGGCATCCATGGTGAACGTGAACAGGCGGCGATGTTCGGTATCGAACGCGGCGGCCAGCCGGTCGAGCCCGCCATCCTCGAAGCCGTCGAGGCGCAGTTTCATCGGCACCTCGAAGGCCTGGCCGTGATAGCGGACGTCGATTTCGAATTCGGTGCGGATGTCGGTGGCGGCGACACCGTCGGCTTCCAGCGCCGCGCGGACCTGACACTCCATGGCGCGCAACAGGTCGAGCACCTCGGCGTCCGTCACTTGCGAGCGCCGGCGGGAGAGCGAGCGTGCCGCCTCCGTGCGCATCGGGGTGGTTGCGTCGCCGAGCGCGCAGAGCACGCCGGGCGAGACGGGCGAGACCGCGGGCCAGGAGCCCATCAGTTTGGCGACCGCGTTGACATGCAGGGGGCCCGCGCCGCCGAACCCCATCAGGGCGAAATCGCGCGGGTCGTAACCTTGCTGCACCGAAATCATGCGCAGCGCGCCGAACATGTTTTCGTTGACGATGTCGATAATGCCGCGCGCCGCCTCGAACAGATCGACGCCGAGCGCATCGGCGATGGTCTGCACCGCGGTCGTTGCCGCCGCGCGGTCCAGCCGGAATGTGCCGCCGAGCAGGTTTTCGGGCAAGTAGCCGAGCACGACATTGGCGTCGGTGACGGTCGGGCGCGTGCCGCCTTTGCCGTAGGCGGCGGGACCCGGTGCGGCGCCGGCCGATTCCGGGCCGACGCGCAACGCGCGCGTCAGGGCGGGCACATGCGCGATCGAGCCGCCGCCGGCACCGACCGTTTTCACGTCGAGCGACGAGGCGCGGACGGTCAGGTCGCCGACCTCGGTCGTGCGGGCGCGGCGCGGTTCACCGTGCTCGATCAGCGCCACGTCGGTGGAGGTGCCGCCGACATCCAGGGTCAATATATTCTTCAGGCCGGCATGGCGCGCCACCCATAGCGCACCGGCGACGCCGCCCGCGGGGCCGGACATCAGCAGACTGACCGGATGTTCCTCGGCGGTCTCGGACGCCATCAGCCCGCCGTCGGACCGCAGCAGCGCGATGTTGCCGCGCATGTCGACCTCGCGCAGGCGGCCGCGCAAATTGCGCACATAGCGGCCGACCACCGGGCGCATCGACGCGTTGGCAACAGTTGTCAGCGTGCGTTCATATTCTTGCATTTCCGGCAGCACGATATGCGATAGCGAGACCGGCACATCCGGCATCAGTTCGCGCGCGATGTCGGCGACACGGCGTTCGTGCGCGCCGTTGGCATAGGCGTTCATGAGCGAAATGGTGATCGCCTCGACACCGCGATCGCGCAGCGCGGTCAGTGCGCGGCGTGCGCCGGCCTCGTCCAGCGGGCGGATTTCCGCGCCGTCGGCGCCGATGCGGCCGCCGACCTCGACCGTGTCCTCCAGCCGCGCCATCGGCTCGGGCTTGGGCCAGACGATCCAGGCGGCGAGGCCGCCGGGGACCAGCGAGCGGGCGATTTGCAACACCTGGCGGTAGCCGTCGGTGGTCACCAGGCCGACGCGGGCGCCGCGGCCTTGCAGCACGGCGTTCGTGGCCACCGTGGTGCCGTGCAGGAACACGTCGATCGCTGATGGGGCGATGTCCGCGGTGCCGCAAATCGCGTGCACGCCGTCCATCACGCCGCGCGAACTGTCGGCCGGCGTGGAGGGTGTTTTGTGACGCCAAAACTGGCCGCTATCCTCATGGAACAGCAGCAGATCGGTGAATGTGCCACCCACATCCACGCCGAGGCGGTAAGCCATGCGCGCGACTCTTTTTCTTGATGGCGCGAAAATGCGGAGGCGGGGTGCGCCGCGCAAGGCTGCTTGCATGGCGCTGCAAGAACAAGAAAGGACTTCTTTTTTGAAAAAAAGAAGCAAAAAACTCTTGCTCTTACGCCCGCATCACCTGGCGCATTTTTCGTCGGCTTGCGCGGAACCCAGCAGATAAAAGTTTTTTGGTTCTTTTTTTCAAAAAAAGAACAAACCTTGGTCGCCGGATGCGTCAGCTTTCGGGGGCAGCGATCGGAATTTCGCGTGGCTCGACGATCGGCTGGTCGCCGAAGCCGTTGGCCTGGTCTTCCTGGTCCATATCCTCGGGCGTTGTGCGCCGCTGGCCGTTATACTGGCCCGAGGCATTTTGTTGCGGTGCCGGGCCGCCCTGATAATTGCCCTGCTGCGGCTGCGTCGCCTGGTTGATGGCGTTGACGATACGGAAATAATGTTCCGCATGCTGGAAATAGCTTTCCGCCATCACGCGGTCGCCGGAGCTGGTCGCGTCGCGCCCTAATTGCAGATATTTTTCGAACAATTGCTGCGCCGTACCGCGAATCCGCAGGTCGGGGCCGTTGCTGTCGAACACGTGGTTCCGGTTGAGGGGAATATTGCCGTTGTAGCTGCGGGGGCTTCCGCCGCCGCCGCCGCCGCCGCCACCGCCACCGCCGTTGCGATGGTTGCGTCCGCGCATGCGTTTTATGTTCATTCGAGTTCGCAGCACATTTCAGGTTGTTGGCCAAATTGCGGGTGCAGCGTTTCGCCTCGCGCACCGGCGGCTACATGCCACCAGCGCCTGAAGAACCCTTCAACGAAGCGACCAAGTCTTCCAGGCCGGGCGGCATGTGCCACGCTGGCCGGGATGTTCTTGCACCGGGGGCCGCGCATGCGCCCAAAGGCCACTGGGCCCGTAAGCTGTCTGCGGCACCGCCGGTTACGGTGCGGCGCGACCCTAGCGGGCGGCGGGCCCGCTGCCAAACAGTTTTTTATGCGCGCGCATGCAGCAGAAGCGCACGTTCCATGTTGCCAAGGTCGGCTCTGGTCTGGGTTGCGGCGAAACCGGCGGCGCCGGCCAGGGCCGCGACCGCTTCGGCCTGGCCGTGGCCGAGCTCGAGAATCGCGCAGCCACCGGGACTTAGCAGGGCAGGGAGCCCGGTTATCAGCCTTCGGTAGGCGGCCAGGCCGTCGGGGCCGCCATCCAGCGCCGTCGGCGGTTCATGGCGGGCGACCTCTGCCATCAGGGTCGGGATGACCGCGGATTCTATATATGGGGGGTTGCAAAGCACGAGATCGAAGCGGCCGGCGATCGCATCGGACCAGTCGCCCGCGATGAACACGGCGCGGCAGGCGAGGCCGAGCCGGGCGGCGTTGGCCGCCGCAAGGGCAGCGGCCGCGGGCACCCGGTCTACGCCCACGCCGAACGCGGCCGGGAACTCGATGAGTGCCGCGAGCAGCAGGCAGCCGGTGCCGGTGCCGAGATCCAGCACGCGCGTCACCGATGCGCGGTCGGGGAAGACGGCCAGGGCCGCTTCGATCAGCGTTTCCGAGTCGGGGCGCGGGATCAGGGTTGCCGGCGAGACGGCGACCTCGAAACTCCAGAAGCCGCGCGTGCCGGTGATATAGGCCAGTGGCTCACGCGCGGCGCGCCTGGCCACCGCGTGCGCGAGCGACGCGGCGTCCACGGCGGCGTCCGGCGGCGGCAGGGTGCGGGCGGACAGGCCAAGCAGGTGGGCCAGCAACAGCCGCGCCTCATAGCGGGGCGATTCGATGCCGGCTTGGGCCAGGACGCCGGCGGCTTTATGCAGGGCGGTGGCGTAGGGGAGGGTGGTCAAAGCAAGGAAGGCCTTCTTTTTTGAAAAAAAGAAGCAAAAAACTTTTGCTCTTGCGCCCGCGGCACCATGCGCATCATTGCTCAGGCTTGCGCGCGCGCCAACGGGCAAAAGTTTTTTGGTTCTTTTTTTCAAAAAAGAACATAGTTTTTCGCTATGTGACCCCGAAGGGACTCGTGCCGATGCGACGCCTTGTGTTCCTGTTAGCGCCCCTGCTGGCCGCGGCTGCACCCGCCGCGGTGTCGTTCCAGGTGCTGGACGAAACGGCGCCCACCGAGGTCAGCGAGGACACGGTGATTTTCATCGATGGGCGTCAGGTGGCGCATTTCGTGCTCGACAAGCAGCATACGTCGATCCTGGCCGACGTGACGGTGCCGGCGGCGGCGCAATATGATTACGCGCTGTGCGGCAGGATTACGATCGCGCGCCCCGACGGCCAGCAGGAACAGCGCGTGGTGGATGGCGGTGCGACGCTGAAGGATGTCAACGGCCATCTGTTCCTGGCGCTGGAAGCGAGCGATTTCACGATTTTCTACCTGGCCGATGCGCGGCAGAATCCGCAGGATCCGCCGAAGGATGTGCACCACACCAATGCGTGCAGTTTGCCGGTTTCGTAGTGTTTGGTTCCGCGTCAGGCGATGAATTGACGCGCCCGTCGATGAAGGCGCAGGCGCAAAAGTTTTTTGGTTCTTTTTTTTAAAAAAAGAACTGCTTTCTTTCTTCTACGCAATAACGCTTTGCGCCAACTGGGCTTGCGCGGCGCGCAGGGTGCGGCGGTCGTCGACATGGGCGAGCCAGTTGAAATAAATCCGCCGCGCGGTGGCGGACCAACTATCTTCGGGCGCCGTCTGGTCCAGCATGGCTTCGCTGGCGTGGCGGGCGCCGGTAGCGAAACCGATGAACTTGGACGAACGGGCGGCGCCGCCATAGCCGCGCGGCATGGCGGGCGGCGTGCTGCGTTCGCCGGCACGGAAGCGGGCGACGTCGCGGCGATATTCGCCGAGCAGGCTGGCGACGCCATATTCCGGGTGGCCCTGGAAGAACAATTGCAGCGCGCGGCCCTGGCGGACGAAAATGTCGGCGCCGACATCGCGTGAGCGGGACAGAATATCGTAGCCGCCATAGGCAAGATCGCGTTCGCGCAGGCCGTAGAGCCGCGAATGCGGCACCCGCCAGCTCGACGGCAGGCCTTGCAGAACATGATGCTTATGCGCGCTGATCCGGCAATCGAACAATCCGGACAGTTTCGTGTCGAGCTTGTGGCGTTCCAGCCCGTCCAGTTGCAGGACGGCGGCGTGTGCCGCCAGGCACGACCAGATGCCGGGGATGCGGCATTCATCCACCCAGTCGACCAGCCAGGACAGCGCGGACCAGAACGGCTCATTGCGCAACGACGCCGCCTTCGGCTCGGTGCCGGTGACGATGATGCCGTCGGGCGGATCGTTCTGCAGATCGGCAAAATCCTCGTAATACCGGGCGATGTGCGCCTCGGCGCTGTCCGAGCGGATGATGCCGGGCGTCGAGAACAATTTCAGCTTGACCAGCATCCCTTCGGATGCGGCGGCGAGCAATTCGCAGAACTGGCGCTCGGTGCTGCGCAAGGCCGCGTCCGGCATGTTGTTGACCAGCGCGATGGTCAGGACATCGTTACTGGCCTGCCAGGCGCCGCCGGCATCATCGGCGCGGATATGGGAGTGGATTTTGTTGCGTTCGGGACGTTGCATCAGAATACCGCCTCCGGTGCGGCCGTAAGTTGCAGGGCGCCGGCGGCCAGCGCCTGGTCGAGATCGGCGATGATGTCGTCGATATGTTCGATGCCGATGCTCAAGCGGATCAGTTCGGGTCCGACGCCCGCGGCGCGCTGCTCGTCGGCGGACATCTGGCGGTGCGTGGTCGATGCCGGATGGCAAGCCAGCGACTTGGCGTCGCCCAGATTGACGACGCGCTTGACCAGCTTCAGCGCGTCATAGAATTTCATTGCGGCGGCAAAGCCGCCGACCATGCCGAAGCTCATGATCGAGCAGGCGCGGCCATCGAGATATTTCTGCGCCAGGGCGTGATAGGGATTGTCGGCGAAGCCGACATAATTGACCCATTCGACGCGCGGGTCGGCGCGCAGGAAGGCCGCCACCCGGCGTGCATTCTCGACATGGCGCTCGACCCGCAGCGCGACTGTTTCGATGCCTTGCATGAGCAGGAACGCGTTGAGCGGTGCGAGCGTGGCGCCGGTGACGCGCAGATAGACGCTGCGGGCCCGGCCGATATAGGCCGCGGCGCCGAAATGGTCGGTATAGACCAGGCCGTGATAGGACGCGTCCGGCCGGGTAAACATCGGGAAGCGTTCGGCGTGCACCGCCCAGGGGAAGTTGCCGCCATCGACGATGATGCCACCGAGGGTTGCGCCATGACCACCGAGGAACTTGGTGAGCGAATGGACGACGACATCGGCGCCGTAATCGATCGGGCGCAGCAGCACCGGGGTGGCAACGGTGTTGTCGACGATGAGTGGAATGCCGTGCCGGTGCGCCACGCCGGCGAGCGCTTCGACGTCGCAGATATTGCCGGCGGGGTTGCCGACCGTCTCGCAGAACACGGCGCGGGTGTTCTCGTCGATCAGGCGGGCGATGTCGTGCGCCTGGTCGCTGGCGGCGAACCGGACCTGGATGCCGAGGCCGGGCAGGAAATGCGCGAACAGCGTGTGGGTGGTGCCATATAATTGCGGCACGGAGACGATGTTGCGACCGGGCTGCGTCAAATTCAGGACGGCGTAATGCAGCGCGGCCTGGCCGCTGCTGACCGAAAGCGCGCCGACCCCGCCTTCGAGCATGGCCACGCGCTGTTCCAGCGCACTGTTCGTCGGGTTGCTGATCCGGCTGTAGCGATGCCCTTCGACCTCGAGATTGAACAGGGCGGCGGCGTGATCGGCGCTATCGAACGCGTAGGCGGCGGTCTGATAAATCGGCACCGCCACGGCATGCGAGGTCGGGTCGGTCGAATAGCCGCCATGCACAGCTATCGTCTCCGTACGCATCTCGCTTGGGCTCCTGTCCGGATCGGGTCAAAAATGTCGGCGCTGTAATCTAAGAAAACCTATACACGAATACTCTGTGCCAACGGGCCTAAATACGGGCCTGCGGTTTGGATGCCGCAGCATCGCAACGGCGGACTTATAAACAAGCTTAGACAGGCTTTTCTGTTGTCACGGAAATTTGAATGTTGCGCATAGGTCGCGGTATCGAAATTTTTCAAACGTCCGGGGAATACACGAGAATATGAGCGTGACGGCCCGGAAAACTCATTGCGGGCAGCGGCCGATACCGCTAGTTTTTGCTCAATCCGGACCGCGTTGAGCCTGTAGCGTCGTGAGCTTCAATCACGCCGCCGTGATTACCTCGGGCGATGTGTTTTGGGTAGTGGCTTTGCAATTGTGCGCTACACCGCGCCCGGCCCGCCGGGTGCCTTGATTTGGGATTGGCCGTGAAACTTCTCACCCTTGACCGCTACCAGCGGGTTATCTCCGATATCTGCAATCTGAACTGGTCCGCCCTCACCCGCGACGAGCTTAAGGCGGTGGCATGGGCGTATTATTATTTCTCCGTGCAATTTCGCGAAAATCTCGAACTGGCGTGCGAGCAGCATCCTTGGGATGAGAATCTGCGCGAGCTGCGTGCCGGTGAATGCAATACGTCGAATCTGTCGCCCTATCCGGGCGTCGCCGAGGTCGGCGAGAAGATGGACCATGACGAATTCATGCATCGCTGCCTGATGATGTCGGACATCGATCAGGCCGTGCGCGAGACCGTCGAGCGGCTTGGCGTCGCCTATCTGGCCGAAATCCGGTCGATGGACGAAAAGACTCGCGCCATGAGCATCGGCAGCTACGAGGATGGCGGGCTGGAAAGCGTGTTCAACGCGATCCTGCGCGCGCCGGACTGGGATCATCCGTCGCTACGGGCGTTCCATCATTTCCTGGTGGAACATATCCGGTTCGACAGCGATGCGGATGCCGGCCACGGTGCGCTGAGCCGCCATCTGGCGCCGGATGATCGCATCCTGCCGCTCTGGACGGCGTTTCAAGCCATGCTGGTGAGCGCCGCGCCGGCGTTGATGACCTGATCTGTACATAGCCTGATCTTTAAAATGGATGGCGCGGTTTCGTTGCTTGATGAGTGCCCCGCGGCGCAGTCAGCCGCCGCGCTGAACGACATGACGGCCGCGCCGCCTGGCGCGGCCGTTGCGGTCACCGCACTTTTTCCGTCCGACGGCGACCGGCAGCGAGTGGATGATTGGCTGACCGACGCGCTGGTCGCGGCGCATGCCAAAGTCCGCACCGGACCGGTCAATCCGGTGCAGAATCGCGGCGATATCCTGGCCGGGCTCGCGGGATTCGATTTCGAACATGCCCGCAATCTCGATGAGGTGCTGGCCTGGACGATCGACCGGATGGTGGACGGCGTCGTGCACGTCAATCATCCGCGCTATTTCGGCTTGTTCAATCCCGCGCCGACATTTCCGGCGCAATGCGCCGACCGGGTTGCCGCCTGCTTCAATCCGCAATTGGCGACGGCGACGACGTCACCGTTCGCGGTCGAGCTTGAAGCGCATGTCGTCCGCGCGCTCGCGCGGCGCGCCGGTCTGCCGCCGCAATCGGCCGGGCATTTCACCGCCGGCGGCAGCGAGGCAAATTATACCGCGGTGATCTGTGCGCTGACGCACGCCGATCCCGGGTTCGCGCAGCAGGGTGCGCGCGTGTTCCGCGGCGCGCCGGTGTTTTATGTGTCCGCCGAATCGCACCTCGCCTGGGTCAAGATCGCGCACCAGGCCGGGATCGGCCGGGACGCGGTGCGGCTGGTGCGGACGGACGGCACCGGGCGCATGGATCCGGGCCTGCTCGACCAGATGATTACGGCGGATCTGGCGGCCGGACATGTTCCGGTGATGATCGCGGCCACCGCCGGCACCACCGGCGGCGGCATGATCGATCCGCTGGGCGCCTGCGGCGACGTCGCGCGGCGCCATGGACTTTGGTATCACGTCGATGCCGCCTGGGGCGGCGCCGTTCTGGTGTCGGACCGGTTGCGTGGTTTGCTTGCCGGCATCGAGGCCGCCGATTCGGTGACGATCGATGCGCATAAATGGCTGGCGACGACGATGGGCTGCGGCATGTTCCTGACCGCGCATCAGCCGGTGCTGGCATCTTCGTTCCAGGCGGTGATGAGCTGCATGCCGTCGAACGAGCCGTCGCGGGACCCATACGTCACGACCGCGCAATGGTCGCGCCGGTTTCTCGGCTTGCGGCTGTTTCTCGGCCTCGCCGCGGCCGGGTGGGACGGGTATGCGCGCCATGTGGAACGGGCGATCGCGGTCGCGGCCGATATTCGGCACCGGCTGGTGGCGCAGGGCTGGACCTGCGTGAACGAGTCGCCGATGGCGGTGCTCTGCGTGGTGCCGCCGGACGGCGCGCCGGAGCCACGGGCGATTGCGCGCACGGTGGTGGAGTCCGGGGTCGCATGGATTTCGGCCGCGGATTTCGAAGGGCGGTCGGTGATACGCGCCTGCGTGACGCATGGGGAATCGAGCGCGCAGGATGTCGGGCTGCTGGTGGGGGCGCTGCAGGCCGCGATTGCGGCATAGTAACGAAATAAGCAAAAGAAAGGGTTCTTTTTTGAAAAAAAGAACCAAAAAACTTTTGCTCCGGCGCCCTGACTACCTGACGTGATCCTGCGTCGGCTTAAGCAGATTCAAACAGACGGAAGTTTTTTGGTTCTTTTTTTCAAAAAAGAATATTTCTTCTTTCGCTTGCCTTTTTGCCCGGCGCGAAGAGGTGGGCTTAAAAGCCCACCCTACGAGACGCCGTAGCCCTCATACGCATAACTGCGGATGCCGTATTTGCCGGCGCGGGCGAGTTTCACCTTGTTCAGCACCAGTCCCGCCAGCGGCGCGCGCGCGGAACGCAGCGCAGCCAGCGCATCGTCCACACTTCTCTGCGGCGTCGCCTGCCAGGCCACGACCATGATCGTGCTGTCGACCAGTCCCGAAATGAACAGCGGGTCCGAGATCGCCAGCACCGGAGGCGTGTCCAGCACGATAAGGTCGCAGATCTTGGATAATTCGCGGATCAGTTCGCGGAGTTGCGCGCCCTCGAACATGTCCGGGCGGGGCCGGCCGCCGAGGCCGGCATCGATGATGCGCAGCGGCAGATTGCCGTGCGACCGCAGCGCCGTGCCGGCGGTCGCGGTGCCTTGCAGAACATTCACCACGCCTTGCGAGGGTTCGCCGCCGAACAGCTTGCCGACCGACGGATTATGCAAGTCGAGGTCGAGAATGACGGTGCGGATGCCGGCCGACGCCGCCGAAATCGCCAGGCCCGCCGCGAGCGTGGATTTGCCCTCGCCGGGCACCGCCGAAGTGACCTGAATGACCTGTGCGCCATTCGCGCCCGGCGCGCGCAGCCGCAGCCGCAGCAGGCGCAGGCTTTCGGCGAAGCGCGAGAACGGCTTGACCGCAAGATATTCGGGGATCGGCAAAATGCGGCCGCCGGACTGCAAGTCCGTGGGGCTGAGGAACGGCGTCATGGCCAGCACCGTGAGCGACGAGGCGCGTTCGGCCGATGCCACGTCGACGACGCGGTTGCGATGATAGGGAAACAGGAACGCGAGCCCGACGCCGATCATCAGGCCGAGCGCACCGCCGGCCGCCAGGCACAAGGGCGGTTTCGGAAAGCTCGGCGCGTCCGAAAGTTCGGGGTCGGAAATGATCCGCGCCTCGACTTCCTGGCGTGATTGTTGCTGCTCCACATCGTCGAGCGCTTTCTTCGTCGTCTCGTACGCGTTGTTGTTGGTCACGACGACGCGCTGGGCTTCGCTCAGTTTTTCGCGGCCCTCGGCGTTGGCGGTGGCATTCAGGTCGCGGGTGACGGCGGCCAATTGCTGCTTCAGCGCGGCAGCGTGGGCGAGTGCCGTTTCGTAGTTGTTGCGCAGGCTTTCGACCACGCGGCCGATTTCGGCGGATAATTGCCGGCCGAGCGCGTCGCGGCTGGCCTGGGCTTCGCGCATGCCGGGATAATTCGCAGCGTAGCGCAGCGACATATCCGCCATCCGGCTGTCGGCCTCGCCTTTCTCCTTGCGCAAATCCTCGATCAGCTTGGACGTGGCGACATCGGTCAGGCCGCCGAGATCGCCGCCATGCGCGAGAATGTCTTGCGCCTGGCGGTATCTGGCGCCGCTGTCGGCGACATCGCCTTGCGCGCGGATCAGTTCCTCGTTGATGGCGGTGACGGATTGGCGGTCCACCGTCGTGTCCGGTCCGCTGCCCTGGTCGGCGGAGAGCAGGCCGTATTTTTGCCGGATCGCCTCGACCACGGCCTCGCTCTGGACCAGCGCGGTATGCTGCTGATCGAGCCGGGTCTTAAGCCATTCCGCATCGTGATCGACGGCGACCAGCTTGGACGCGCGCTGGTCGGCCAGATACGCGTCGGCCACCGCCCTGGCGATGCGCTGCGCCAGCGGGGCGGTGGGGGCGGTGACATCGACTTCGATGACATAGGTGACGCCGATCCGTTGCGTGCGGATCATGCGCCCGAGGGTGGCGATCGCGCGCGCTTCACGGTCCTCGCGCGTGTTCGGCGCCGGCGGCGTGTGCGCGATCGGCAATATCGACAGCCATTTCTGCGTGAGCGAGGGCGGCGCATCGCCGAACCGCGGGTCGTCCGCGAGATGTTCGGCGGCGACGACGCGGCGCAGCAGGCCGGTCGAGGCGAGGATGACCTCGACATCGGCGACTTTCGAGGCGTCGACGAACGTATTGGTGAATTCGCCGTCGGCGCCGTAGGCGCCGGGCCGTTTCGGATCGATCAGGATTTGCGCGGCGCTGGTGTAGCGCGCCGGCAGCACGCGCAGCGCCGCACCCCCCAGCGCCACGCCGCAGACGAGCGCGGCCACGATGATCGGCATGCCATGCTGCACGGTGCGCAGCATCCGCGCGGTGTCGAACTGGCCGGACTCGTCCGGCGGCGCCGGCGGTTCGCCAAAGTCGTGAGCCATCGGCGGCTCGATCAATTTCATCTTCTGGGCCTTATCAAACGTCGGTCATGAACAGCGGTGATCCGCGCGGCGGATCAATAGGCGTGGCGGTCGAACGCGAACAGCGAGGCGGTGCGCACGATGATCCAGGCATCGGCGGCCAGCGACCAGTTTTCGATATAGTGGCAATCCAGCGCCACGCGGCGCCGCAGCTTGCGGCTGCTGTCGATTTCGCCGCGGCAGCCATTCACCTGCGCCCAGCCGGTGATGCCGGGCTTGATCGCGTAACGCTGCGCATAGCCATCGACCAGTTCATGCAACGGACGGCCTGCCACCGTCATGCCCAGCGCATGCGGCCGTGGCCCGACGATGGACATTTCGCCGCGGAACACGTTCATCAATTGCGGCAATTCGTCCAGGCTGGTGCGGCGCAGGAAACGGCCGACGCGGGTGACGCGGTCATCGTCGCGGCTGGTCTGGCGGGTGCTGCGCAGATCCGACATCTCGTGGCGCATGGTGCGAAACTTCCAGATGCGGAAGCAGGCGCCGCGCAGGCCGATCCGGTCCTGCGTGAACAGGATCGGGCCGGGGCTGTCCAGCTTGATCAGCAGGGCGATGACCAGCATCAGCGGGCCGGTGGCGATCAAGGCGGGCACCGCGATTGCGAGATCGAATAGCCGCTTGGCCGCCGCCTGGCTGCAATCGATCGGCCCGTGCGGAATGTTCCGGTCCGGTGCGGCGCCGGTCACGCCGGGGCGCACCGGGGCTGGGTGCAGCGTTTCGGCGTGCGGCATAATTGTCACTTCGACGTCCAGCCGGTTCAGGCGCGGCATGATCACGCTGTAGAGGTCGCGTGTCCTGGCGGTGTCGGCGATCATGATATGGTCGATACGCCGGTCGCGCACCGCATCTTCGATCCAGCCGAAGCCGGGGCTGTCGGGCAGGCCCGGAAATGGCGCGGTCGCCGCGACGCGGACCCGGCCGTGCTGCCTGCGTTCCACGCCCGACGCGGCGGCCCGCGCGGCGGCAGCATTCTGGCCGAGCACCATGGCGCGCTGCAGGCATTTGCCGCGCATCAGGGCAGCGCGCAGGCAGGCCTGCCACACTACCCGGACGCCGACGACCGTAGCCAGGGCGGCGGCGGCAAAGCCGGCGCCGCGCATGCTGACAGCGCCGTGCGACGAGTCGCGCCCGAGCGTCAGCAGCAGCAGAATGGCGCAGGACGCGGCCCATGTTGCCGCTCCATTGATCACATTGCCGCGGCCCGCGATGATCTTCGCGCCGTCATACAGGCGCTGCGCGCGGGCGGCGATGAACCAGAGCGCGACGGCGCCGGCGACCGCCGCCGCAAGCCGTGCCGTAGCGTGCGGCAAGGTTGGGGCAGGCACGCCGTACGCCGCCAGGCCGAGAAGCGCAGCGGCCAGCAGGTCGGTGCCGCACAGCACGGCGATCCAGTCCCGCACATGCAGGCGGGGAAAGTCGATGATCTCATAGGCCGGCAGATCGGGTGTGATCCGGCACAAATCGGTTTGATCAATGGGCAGCCGGTGCAGCAGCAAAGGTCTCTCCAAATAATCTGGTCGTCAATAAAACGCGACATGTAACGCGCGGGCGCCGCAACGTGAGGCTTGGCGACAAATTCGGCGCCGGCGGCATATCGCGTGTTTGAGACGTGTTGCCACGGCGCGAGCACCGATGTTTATAAAATTCAACGTGTGTTCACGCATAATTGCTTCGCTGCTTGTTTTGGGCGATGGATGTTTAGCAATTCTCACGCCGCCGTGAGGTGCGCATGTCATCCAGCGCAAAAATGTGGCGAGACCGCTACAGTTTGGCAATGTAAGCCCGCGGACAGCGCCGTGGCAGAGCCATCTTCATTAGAATATATAGTGCAAGGCGATGGCAGTTTCGTTGCGCGACCGCTATGGCAACGCGGATTGCCGGGTGCTGTGACGCGGCTGCACTAGGGGAGATGGTTATATTGACCGGCCTGCCTGTGGCAAGACCGGGTGGACGCCGCCGCCCGCAGATCTTTGCACCCGGCCTTCGCTTTGATTTTCATGAGTTATTTTCTAGTCTGTCCCGCTGTTGAGGTGGTGGGCTGTAGCCCATCCTGCGGGGAGTTGAGCGTGGATATCGGGTCTGGCGGGCGGCATAAGGCGGTGGCGACATGGGCGCGGGCGCTCGGCAACATCGCGCCGCTGGATCGTGGCAGCGCACGCACGCTGCCGGTGCTGCTCGATGGCCTGGCGGAAACCCACGGCGCGCGCCCCGCGCTCGAATCGGAACATGACAGCGTCACCTACGCAGGGCTGGCGCAGCGTTGCAGCCAATATGCGCGGTGGGCGCTGGCGGCAGGCGTCCAGGCGGGCGATGCCGTGTGCCTGTTGATGCCGAATTGCGTCGATTTTGTCGCGATCTGGCTGGGGATCACGCGGGTTGGCGGCGTGGCCGCGTTGATCAACACGAATCTGGTGGGCGACGCGCTGCGCCATTCCGTGGCGGTGGTTGCGCCATCCCACGTGATCGTGGCGGCCGAGCTTGCGCCTGCATTGGCGTCCGTACGGGACCAGTTGCCCGCGGCCATCACGTACTGGGTGCATGGCGATGTCTCCGCCGGCGACGCGCCGTGGTTCCGGCTGGACCGCGCGCTTTATGCGGATACGCCGCTCGATGCCGGCGAGGACCGGACCGTGCTGGGCCGGCAGACCGCGCTGCTGATTTTCACGTCCGGCACGACGGGCCTGCCGAAGGCCGCCAAGATCAGCCATTACCGTGTGCTGGAATGGAGTTTCTGGTTCGCCGGCATGATGGATACCGGCCCGGCGGACCGGCTTTATAATTGTCTGCCGCTGTATCACAGCACGGGCGGCGTGGCCGGGCTTGGCGCGGTGCTGGTGCGCGGCGGCACGGTGGTGATCCGCAGGCGCTTTTCCGCAACCCGGTTCTGGGACGATGTGGTGACCGAGCGCTGTACGCTGTTTCTCTACATAGGCGAGCTGTGCCGCTACCTGGTGACACTGCCGCCGCATCCGCGCGAGACGCAGCATTTGTTGCGTTTATGTTGCGGCAACGGGCTGCGGGCGGATATTTGGGAGCTGTTTGAAAATCGGTTTCGGGTGCCACGCATTCTAGAATTTTACGCGTCTACCGAGGGCAACGTGGCGCTGTATAATTGCGAGGGGAAGGTGGGCGCGATCGGACGCGTGCCGTCGTTCCTGGCGCACCGGTTTCCGGTCGCCCTCATCGAATGCGATGCCGAAACGGGTGAACTGCGGCGGGACGCGGACGGGTTTTGCGTGCGCTGCCGCGCCGATGCGGTGGGCGAGGCGATCGGCAAGATCGTGACCGACGACAACGCCGGGCCGCGGCAGTTCGAGGGGTATACCGAGAGCGGCGCGACCGAGCGCAAGGTGCTGCGGGACGTGTTCGCGCCGGGTGACGCGTGGTTCCGCACCGGCGACCTGATGCGGCGGGACGGCGCCGGGTTTTTCTATTTCGTCGACCGGCTCGGCGACACGTTCCGGTGGAAAGGAGAGAATGTGTCGACCACGCAGGTGGCGGAGGCGGTGTGCACGTGTCCCGGTGTGACCGGCGCGGCGGTGTATGGCGTCGCGGTGCCGGGGACCGAGGGGCGGGCCTGCATGGCGACGATTACGGTGGATGGTGATTTTGACGTCGCGGTGTTGCGGGCGGAATTGGTGGCGCGGCTGCCAGCCTATGCGCGGCCGGTGTTTTTGCGCGTGCGCGCGGCGCTGGAGACGACGGGGACGTTCAAGCCGGTGAAAGCGCGTCTGGTGGCGCAAGGGTATGTGCCGGACGGGGAAACGGTTTACGTCGATGTGCCGGGCGGGGCAGGGTATCGGGCGGTGGATGCGGGCGTGGTGGCGGAGATTGAGCGGGGGGGCATCAGGTTTTAAGAATGTTCTTTTTTGAAAAAAAGAACCAAAAAACTTTCGCCCGTGAGATGCAGCATCCTGTTCAATGCTTCGAACGAAATGTTTGCAGCAACTCGCAAAAGTTTTTTGCTTCTTTTTTTCAAAAAAGAAGGCCTTCCTTCGCTTAGGCTGTATTCCCCGCATCCACCGTCAATGTCGTGCCGGTAACATTCCGCGCCCGCTCGCTCATCAGATAGGACACCGCTTCGGCGACATCCTCGGGCAGCGGCATGCGCTTGAGCGCGCTGCGTTTGGCGATTTGCGTGCGCTGGGCGCCGTTCAGCTCCTGGGTCATGTCGGTTTCGATAAAGCCGGGGGCGACGCAATTCACGGTGATGCCCAACTGGCCGATTTCGCGCGCGAGCGAGCGGGTGAAGCCGCCGAGGGCGGCTTTCGTCGCGGCATAGACGGACAGCCCCTGATAGCCGGTGGCGGCGACGATCGAGGACATATTGATGATGCGGCCGCCGCCGCCGGCGACCATCATGGCGCGCACCGCGTATTTCGTCAGCGTAATGGGCGAGGTGACGTTCAGGCGCAGCAGCCGCTCGATATATGCGTCGGGCAGGGTGGCCAGGATGCCGCTGGTGCCGAGCCCGGCATTATTGACCAGGCCGTGCCACTTGCCGAATTGCTCGGTCAGCGAGGCGGCGAAGCGCGGAATGGCCTCGATGTCGCTGAGGTCGAAGGCGCGGAAATGCAGGCTCTCAGGCGTTTCGGCGACGGCTGCCAGGAATGCGTCGTTCGGCGCGCGGGCGACGGCGATGACGCGCCAGTTTTCGGCGGCGAGTTTGCGGGCGATGGCCAGGCCCAGGCCGCGGGTGCCTCCGGTGACGACGACGTTATGCATGGGAGATCCAGGAAGAAGGTCTTATTTTTTGAAAAAAAGAAGCAAAAAACTTTTTGCTCCTGGGCGTACGTGGCGGCGGCCGAATTGCGTCGTGTAATCGGTGGGCTGAAGCCCACGCTACATCATTACGGTTACGCATGGCGGCGGACCAGTTTGCCGGAGGGGGCGATCTCCAGGCTCGGGACGATGCGGATGGAGACGGGCACTTTGTGCGGCGCCAGCTGGGCGCGGCACAGCGCGCGGATTTCCTCGATCGGGTTGCCGCCGTCCGCCAGCACCACGTCGGCCACCACGACCGCGCCGGTGATCGGGTTGCGGCGCGCGCGGGCGAGCGACATGCGCACGCCGGGGTGCTGGTTGATCACCGCTTCGACTTCCTCGGGGTGCACCTTCTGGCCGCCGACATTGACGATGCCGTCGCGCCGTCCGGCGAAATGATAGCGGCCGTCGCGGAGTTCGACGATATCGCCGGTATCGACGAAATCGCCGTCGCCGTTCAGCGCGCTGACCTGGCCGTTCAGGTAGCCGGCGGCGTTGCGTGCCGAGCGCACGAACAAGGCGCCGTCCTGAATGCGGATGTCCGCCGCGCCGCCCGCGCGTTCGACGACGCTGGGCGGAAAGCCGGCCAGGCCGTCATCCACCTCGAAGGCCAGGCCGGCTTCGGTCGCGGCGAACGCATGCACCAAACGCGCCGACGGATAGGCGGCGTGTAGCCGGTCCAGGATCATCTGGTCGGCGACTTCGCCGGACAGGCGCACATAGGCGGGGCGGAGGAGCGGTGCTTCCTCGGTCATCAGCGCGCGGCGCCAATGCGAGGGCGTGCCGAGGAAATGGGTGGCGCCGGCGGACGCCGCGCGGGCCAGGAACGCGCCGGGCGCTTCCTCCGGGCAGGACAGCACCAGCGAACCGCCGCCGATCAGCGCGCGGAGCAGGATCTGCATGCCGCCATAGCGGCGAATGTCGTAGAAGGTGCACCAGACCGGGCCGCCGGCGGCGGGGGCGGCGCCGAACAGGTGGCCGGCGAGGCTCGCCAGCGTGTGGACGACCATTTTCGGGCGGCCGGTGGTGCCGGAGGTGAACAGGACCCATTCGGTGGGCTGGGCTGACGTGCCGGCGTGTGGCCCGGGCTGCTGCCACGTCCAGTCCCGCAGAATGATATCGGCGCCGGCGGCGGCGGCGGCTGCGTCGAACTGGTCGGCGGGGGCGTCGGGCGGCCAGAGAACGATGCGGCGGGCGATGCCGTCCAGCGCGAGCAGTGCCACGGCGGTGTCGAGTTGCCGCGGCAGCGCCAGGACGATGGATTTGCCGGCAAAGTACGCGGCCGGCGCGCCGGTGTGCGGCACGTCGCCGAGGTGAAATCTTCTGGTCTCGTCGGCGAGGAAACGTGCGCTGGCGCCGGTGGAACTGGCGTGGGCCAGGGCGCCCAAAGTGGCGTGGCTAATGGACCGCATCCTCGTAGAGCTTGACGAATTCGCCGAACGTGACCGGGAATACCGCGTCCTCGGCGGTGCTGAACGGATCGACGCCGAGCCCGTCTTCAAGCCGTGCCACGATGACGGCCAGGCACAGCGAGTCGAGGCCCGAATTGAGCAAAGCGAGATCATCCGTCAGCGGCGGCAGCGTCTTGTTATGCTCGCCGGCGACCTGGATAATGGTGGTTTCGACTGTAGACCGCACTTGCATGAAGCGACACGCTCCCAGGATGGAATGGGGCCGCATATGCGCGAGGGCGTGGCGGCGTTGTCAATAACGATCGATCTGGGCGGTCCGTCAGAGGACAAGGAAGGTCTTATTTTTTGAAATAAGAAGCAAAAAACTTTTGCTCTGGCGCCTTGATCAGCTTGCGTGGCCTTTCGTCATCTTGTGCGCGTTCGCCGGGCCTTGCTCGGTGGGACCGTGCTGCGACGCTTCGGCCGGAATATCCGGGCCGGCACCCTCGGTGAGCTTTCTGATGGCTTCGCAGATCGAAGCCTTGATTTGCCCGTCCTGCATCGTGACGATGTCGTTTCCCATATAATTTTCTTCCTGGCTGCCGCCGCGAGGCCATCGGCTGGCGCGGTTCATGTCACTGCGCGAGCCGGAGCCCGACCATCATGTGTATGTACCGACGCACATCGGATCAGACAGAAGCACGGGCACTAGAAATGCTAGTGCGGATGGCGCAGACATTGCGGATCGCACAGCAGCACGTCCAGAAGCCGCGCGCGCGTGCTTGTTGACGTGAGCGGCAGAGCCCGCTTCGCTCTTCCGCCCTACGGCTGGTCCAGACAGCAAAATCGCAAAAGTGTTTTGGTTCTTTTTTTCAAGAAAAGAACGCTTCCTTGCCTTAGACCGGCGCCCCGCGACGCACAGGGGCGGGCGCCGGGGCGGGCGGCCAGGCAATGTTGATGCCGCGTTCGCGCGCCCAGACGATGGCGTTGCGGCGGCTATGCACGCCGATTTTGCTGTAGAGCGTGGCCACGTGGTTGCGCACGGTGGATCGGGTCAGGCCCAGTTTTTCCGCGATGTCGCTGTCCGACAGGCCATGGCTGATCAGGCCCAGCACTTCGCGTTCACGCCGCGTCAGGTCGTCGACCGCGGCGTCGCGCGCGCCGGGCGCTGCGGGCGTGCGCACGGTGGCCAGTTTCTCGATCACCGAACGGGTGAACCAGGACGTATCCCGCATCACCGTTTCGATGGCGTGGAACAATTGGGTTTCGTTGCGGCGGCGTTCGGTGACGTCCTGCAGCACCAGCAGCGCGCATTTCTGGCCGAACACCTGCACCAGTTCGGCCGACAGCAGGCAGTCCAGCGGCTCGCCGGCGCTGGTCTTGATGCGGGTTTCCAGGTGGCGGGGCTGACCGCCCGCGCGCAATTCCTGCTCGAAGGCCTGGCGCTGCGCGCGGGTTTCGAACAGCGCGATTTCGTCGATGCTATGGCCGATGACGGCCTCGGCGGGCTGGCCGGTGGCGGCCAGGAACGCGTCATTGGCATCCATGATGCGCGCATCGTCGAGCCGGCGGATGATCATCGGCACCGGCGCCAGCGCGAACAGCTTGGCGAAACGTTCGTCGGCGCGCTTGTGCGCGGTGATATCGACCGGGGCGGCGATAGCGGTGCGCAGCGCGCCTGCATCATCGTAGGTGGCGCTGATGGACACCAGCGCCTCGACCGTTTCGCCGGTGGCGCGGACGAAGCTGCAGGCGGCGTCGCGCAGGGCATTGCCGGCTTGCAGCGCCGCCCACGCATGGGTTTCGAAATGGGCGGCCGCGGCGGGCGCCATGAAATCGGTGATGCGGCGGCCGGCCACCGCATGCGTTTCGTAGCCGAGCCATTCCAGCCAGGCGCCACTGACGCCGAGCACGCACATGTCCGCGTCCAGCGCATGCAGCGGTGCCGGCGCCGCTTTGCAGAGTGCCGCGGCCGTGGCGCGTGCCTCTTGATCCAGGCCGGCGGGCGCATCGGTAAAGGTGAACAGCAGGCAGCGCTGGTCGCCGAAATCGATTGGCTGGCCGGCGACCATCACCGCGTGCTTGCTGCCGTCGGCGCGCGTGAGGCTGGACGCCACGGGGGCGAGCGGTGCGGCGTTCGCGATGGCGTGCAGGATCTGCGCCGGCGCCGCCGCGGCGGCAATAAAATCGATGTCGGTCAGCGCGCGGGCGATGATGCGGGCGCGGTCATGGCCGGTCAGGCCGAGGAAGCGATCATTGGCGGCGACGACCAGACGGTCCGACAGACGCATGATCAGGGCGGCGTGCGGCATCGCTTCCAGCGACGCAGCGAAAGGCGACCGGTTCTGAAACGCATCGTTCACCGCATGGAGAACGAGTGCGACGCAGGTCGGATTGCCGGACTCGTCGGTCAGCACCAAGTTGCGCACGCGATGCACCCAGTGCGGGCGATCGCCGCCGAGCGGCGTCACCTCGATCACGACGTCGCGGAACGCCTTGCCGGCGGCCACGCTCTCGATCGAGTGCTGCGCCGCGGCGGGTTGAACGTTACGGAATTTCACCTGAAAATTGGCGTGATACTCGTCGATCGTGCGGCCGAGCTGCTCGGGCCGTTCGACGCCGTGCATGGCGAGCGCGGGTTCGTTTGCCCAGCGGATCGTCTGATCGACGTCGATCAGGATCACGCCTTCGGACAGGTTTGCTGCAATTTGCTGGATCTGCCGTCTGCAAGGCGCCTGGTATCTGGCGGCGTCGATGGCCATGCTCGCGCTCTCCGGCTGGCGGCGACCCGTGCGGGGTGCCGCGTGAAAGGAACCAAGGGTCCGCACGACGTATCGTAGGCCCAAGGTGTGGAAATTGAATCAGGCGCTGCAACGCCGGTGACGGCGGGACGCCTACGGGAAATTACTATTAAAATTAATCAGAGGCCAAAACAATCGGGTGCAGAAACCTCTAGTGACCCTGCGTGTCCAGAACCATATCGTCGAATTGTCCAAAGGGTCTTTGCCGCAGGTGCGAAGGGAATGGCAAGATTAATTTGCACTGGTTCACCGCGGTTTGCGCCGCCGGGGGCGTATTGCTCATCACATTTCGGAGAGCGTGCCGGCGCCGGCGGAAGCGAAACAAGATTGGCCGCAGCAATACTACTTTACAGCGAATAAGTCGGGCTTGAATCAACTTATGGTTTCAATATGTGCCCAAGGCGTGTGTGTATCGGGAGCCGTGCGTAAAGCAAAAGGGGCGGATAGGAAATCCGCCCACGCGGACGGTGGTTTAAGCGCCGGCGCAAAAGTTTTTTGGTTCTTTTTTTCAAAAAAGAACACTTCTTGCTTTTTCCGGTGCGCGGTAGAGTGAGGGCGCATATATCGGGTCTGGCGGTTGAGCGAGTCGGGCAGTCTGCATGCGGCACAGGTAAGGCAGCGGCCGGGTATGCCGCTGATTACGCTGATCGTGCCGGTGTTCAACGAGGCGGCGGCGCTGGCGCCGTTCCTGGACGCGACCGCACGCATCGTGGTGCCGGACGCGCGGCTGGAATATCTATTCATCAATGACGGTTCCACGGACGCCACGTTTGCGCGTTTGCTCGAGATTGCGGCGGCGCGCGACGACGTGCGGCTGCTCAATTTCTCGCGCAATTTCGGCAAGGAGGCGGCGATGACCGCGGGCCTGGATTTTGCCCGTGGCGACGCCGTGGTGCTGATGGATGTCGATTTGCAGGATCCGCCCGAGCTGGTGGCGGCGTTCGTCGCGCAGTGGCGCGCGGGGTATGACATCGCCTATGGCGTGCGGCGGCGGCGGCAGGGTGACACGGCGATCAAGCGCATTACGGCGCGCTGGTTCTATGACTGGTTCAACCGTGTGTCCGACACGCCGATCCCGGCCAATGTGGGCGATTTTCGGCTGCTGGATCGCCGCGTGGTCGCGGCGCTGCGGGCGTTGCCGGAGCGCGGCCGGTTCATGAAGGGCCTGTTCGCCTGGGTGGGCTTCCCGGCCATTGGCGTGCCGTTCGAGCGGCCGCCGCGGCAGCATGGCACCAGCACCTGGAATTATTGGCGGCTGTGGAACTTCGCGCTGGAGGGGATTGTCAGTTTCTCCACGGCGCCGTTGCGGATCTGGAGCTATATCGGGTTGCTGCTGGCGTTGGGCGCGGTGGCGTATGCCATGTTCATTCTGGCGCGCGTGGCGTTCGTCGGCGTGGACGTGCCGGGCTATGCCAGCCTAATCCTGGTGCTGCTGCTCGGCACCGCGCTGAACCTGATATCGCTGGGCATGATCGGCGAATATGTCGGGCGCCTGTTCGTCGAGACCAAGCAGCGGCCGGTCTATTTGGTGGAGGGCATCTACCAGGCGGGGCGGCGGCTGGAATCCGGGCACGCGGGGGAGGAGCTCGAAGGATGAGGCGGTGCCGTTTGAACGTCGTCGGTTTGGTCTGAATGGACATCAAGGAGCAGGACATACTGGGCGATGCGATCGGCCAGCATTGGTATTACCGCGCCAAGGGGGCGGCGATGCGGGCGCTGCTGGGGGCGTCGGCACCGCGCCATGTGCTGGATGTCGGCGCCGGTTCCGGGTTTTTCTCGCGTCTGCTGCTGGAGCAGGGCGCGGGGGCGGCGACCTGCGTCGATCCCGGCTATCCGGACGACCATGAGGAAGTGCATGCGGGTCGCCCGATCCGCTTTGTGCGCGACGTCGGGCCGGGCGATTTCGACCTGGCGCTGATGATGGATGTGCTGGAGCATGTCGATGACGATGTCGGGTTGCTCAGCGAGTACGCGGCCAAGGCGGCGGCGGGGGCGCGGTTTCTGATCACCGTGCCGGCGTTTCAGTGGATGTGGAGCGGGCACGACGTGTTCCTGGAGCACCGGCGGCGCTACACGCTGGCGCAACTGGAGCACGTGGTGGCGCGCGCCGGCCTGCGCGTGCGGCACGGATGTTATTATTATGGTTTTCTGCTGCCGGTGGCGGCGGCGCGGCGCCTGGCGGCGGGCGCTTCGCGCAACATTGCCAAGTCGGATTTGCAGATGCATTCGCCGGCGGTCAACGCGGCGCTGGGGGCGGTGTGCAGCGCGGAGCTTTCGGTGTTTCGCGCCAATCGGGTGGCGGGGCTGACGGTTTTTTGTCTGGCCGAAAAAAAGTAAGAAAGACTTCTTTTTTGAAAAAAAGAAGCAAAAAACTTTTGCCAGTTGGCATACGCGTTAAATTCGAAATAGGCCGCGTGTGCCAAGGAGCAAAAGTTTTTTGGTTCTTTTTTTCAAAAAAGAACACTTCCTTTTTTATGCAAGGTTGCCCCACGCCATCCGCAGCGCGCTCGCGGCTGTCGCCTCGTCGGCACGATCGAGGCGCAGAAGTGTTGCGCCATTCTTGCCCCAGCCGCCCTTTACCGGCGCGAAAATATCCGGCTCGGCTTCGGTCAGCAGGCGCCGCTGCTCCAGGTTCAACTTGACCATGGCCCATGCCGGATCGGGATAGAACAGCGTCGCGAAGATGCGCTTGCCGACGCGGAAATCCGGGTGGCTCATATGGGCGTGTTCCGCCGCACCGGGCAGCGCCAGCGCGATGCGGCGGAAATCGTCGGCGGTCATGCCGCTACTGGATCAGGATCGGCGCGCTCAGCTTTACGGTGGTGCTGCCGAATTTGGCGTAGCCGTTCAGTGACGCGGCGCCGGGCTTGTTCGGGATCGCCGGGCTGTAGATGGCCCACAGCCAGTAATTGCCGGGCGACGAACTGAATTTCTTGTTGATCACCTGCTTGACCAGCGTGGTCGTCTTGCTGCCGACCTTCTGGGTGATGGTGTATTCCACCGCGACATCGCCGGTATAGGTCGCGTCCTGCAGCGCGATGCTGATGCAATAGACCAGACCATGGGTCAGGACCGCCTGCGTGGCGGCGACGGCCATGCTGTCGACACCAGCGCCCGGCACGCTGTCGTAGGACGGCACCTTGCCGTTCGGGTCGGGCTGTCCGGCGACGATGGCGGTGACGTAGCCGGGCGGTGCGGCGGCGCGCGCGGGCGCGGCGAGGGCCGCGAGGCACACGGCCAGCGCCGCGGGAGTGCAGGCCAGATGACGGACAACACGCATGAATATAACTCCTATGAAACGACGGCCTGCGCCGCGGCCCCTGGCTAGCAGCGGCGCGGACCGGCCCGCAATGCGGTAATCCCGCCGCCGTCATGGCGCACTCAGTTGTGACTTTCCTGACCGAATCCCGACCTGGTGCGCGCGGCGCGGGTCACTGGATCAGGATCGTCGTGCTGAGTTTCTCCTTTGTGCTGCCGAACGCCACTGTTCCGGTCAGCGTCGCCAGACCAGGACTGTTCACCAGCGGTTTGCCGGCGATGCCTGCGCCGAAGATGCCGGGCGACGAGCACGCGAATTTCAGGATCGTGCCGCCCTGCAGCTTTTTCGTCGTCGTGCCGATTTTCTGCGTAATGTCGTAGCTCATCGTGCAGGTGCCGTTGAATGTCAGGTCGTGGAAGCTGATCCAATAGATATAGACATTGCCGTGCTGCAGGACCGCCTGTGGGAACGCGACCGCCAGCGTGCCGACGTCGGCGCCAGGGATGGCGTCGAACACCGGCACCTTGGCGTTGGGGTCCGGTGGGCTGGCGATGACCATATTGAGATAGCCGGGCTGGGTCGCCGCGATGGCGCCCGGCGCGGCGGACAGCGTGGCGACGCTGGCGATGGCGGCGGCGAAGATGCGCATGTGGGATGATCCTTACGAAAGGAGGCGATCGCGTGACGGGCCGGCCACGGCAGGCGGCCTATTGCAGCACGATCGGAATGTTCAGCACTGTCTTCCTGGTGCCGAACGTCGCGATTCCGGTCAGCGTCGCGGGCCCTGGGCTGCTAGGCAGCGCCGGCGCATTGATGGCCCACGCCCAGACGGTGTTCGGCTTGCACGCGAAGCTGGCGATCTTGGCGCTCTGGATCACGGTCTTCTTGGTATTGATGACTTGCGTGATGTCGTAGCTGGCGGTGCATTTTCCGGTGTAGGACAGGTCCTGCATCGTTACGCTGTAGGTATAAAAATTGCCGGCGGTCAGCTGGCCGAGCGGATAGGCGACACCCCAGTTGCTGACGCCGGCGCCCGGCACGCCGTCAATCACCGGAACCTTGCCTGCGGGGTCGGTCAGGCCAACCAGAACGGTCGTAATGAAACCCGTTGGGGTGGCCCCCTGGCCGGCCTGCGGTGCTGCGCTGAGCGCGGCGGTGGCGAGCACGAGTGCGGCGACGCGCATGCGAGGTCCCTCCGAGAGATCCGTGTTATTTTCTGGAGGTTTTGCTAGCAGTGCGGTGGCGGCGCGGCAATTGCGGAATGCGCCGCACGCGGAATCGTTATTTTTCTGACGAAATTAGGAAAGGAAGGTTTTATTTTTTGAATAAAAGAATCAAAACACTTTTATGCGTTTGACGTAACTAGCGTTTACGTACGCGTCCCTGAACGAGCAAAAGTTTTTTGGTTCTTTTTTTCAAAAAAGAACATCTTTCTTACTGTGCTGCCGCGGCGATCCGGCGCAACGCTTCCGCTCGCCCCAGCGCCGCCAGCGTCGCATCGATGCCGGGGCTGACGGTGCTGCCGGTGAGTGCCGCGCGCAGCGGCTGCGCGACCTGGCCGAGTTTGCGGCCGGCCTGCTCGGCAAAAGTGCGGAGCGCCGCATCGATCGCCGGTTGCGAGAAATCGGTGGCGGCGAGCGCCTCCGAGACGCCGCGCAACAGGGCGCGCGATTCGTCGGTCAGAAGCGCGGCCGCCTTCGCGTCGAACGGCAGTGGCACGGCGCGGGCGAGGAACGCGGCGCTGTCGGCCAGCTCCACGAGCGTTTTGGCGCGGTCCTTCAGGCCCGGCATCAGCGTGCGAATGCGGGTTGCCACCGTGTCGTCGAGCGTGAGGTCGGGGCGGGCGGCGAGGCGCGCGAGCACATCGCGTGTCAGCCGATCGTCGTCGGCCTGGCGCAGCCAGACGCCGTTCAGGTGGGTGAGCTTGGCATAGTCCATGCGGCTGGGGGCGCGGCCGACGCCGTCCAGGTCGAACAGCTTTATTTGTTCCTCGCGGGAGAGGATTTCGGCGTCGCCATGGCCCCAGCCGAGCCGCAGCAGATAGTTGCACAGCGCTTCGGGCAGGAAGCCTTCGCGCTCGAACTCGAGCACGCTGACGGCGCCGTGGCGTTTGGAGAGTTTGGCGCCGTCGGCGCCGTGGATCAGCGAGATGTGGGCGAAGCGCGGCTCGTCCCAGCCCATGGCGTCGTAAATCTGCACCTGGCGGAACGTGTTGGTCAGGTGATCGTCACCGCGGATGACATGGGTGATGTCCATATCGTGGTCGTCCACCACGACGGCATGCAGGTAGGTGGGGGTGCCGTCGCTGCGAAGCAGGATCATGTCGTCGAGCTCGGCGTTGGCGACACGGACGGTGCCTTGCACCAGGTCGTGCACGATGGTTTCGCCGTCGCGCGGGGCGCGCAGGCGAATGGCGGGAGCGACACCGGGCGGCGCGTCGGCTGGGTCGCGGTCGCGCCACCGCCCGTCATAGCGCGGCGGCCGGCCTTCGGCGGTGGCCTGTTCGCGCATCTGTTTCAGCTCCTCGGCGGAGGCGTAGCAGCGATAGGCGCGACCGCGGGCGAGCAGGTCGGCGACCACTTCGGCGTGGCGGGCGGCGCGCTGGGATTGCAGCACGGGGGGTTCGTCAGATTGCAGGTCGAGCCAGGCGAGGCCTTGCAGGATCGTGTCGACCGCGGCCTGGGTGCTGCGTTCGCGGTCAGTGTCCTCGATGCGCAGCACGAACGCGCCGCCGTGATGGCGGCTGAACAGATAATTATAGAGGGCGATTTTGGCGCCGCCGATATGCAGCAGGCCGGTGGGGCTGGGCGCGAAGCGCGTGCGTACGGTCATGCGCGGCGTTGTAGCTGAAAGGAGCGCAGGGGCCAGGCGCAAAAGTTTCTTTCAGAAAGGAAGAATCTTCTTTTTTGAAAAAAGAAGCAAAAAACATTTGCTGTTTTAGGGCTCGACTCTTGCGGCTGGTATTCGCTCTGTGATACAGAGTTCTCCATGAAAATGGAGAATTTCATGTCGCTTTCTTCGGCTGATGCGGCGGCCGCCTTGCAGGAGGCGGCGGGCATGGAGCAGCGGAGTTCCAGGCTGCGCGGGTATCAGAGCGCGTCGCCGCACGCGATCATCTGGGGGGTGATTTGGGCGATCGGCTATATGGGGAATTATCTGGCGCCGGCCTGGAGTAATGCGATCTGGATCGGGCTGGTCGTGCTCGGCACCGTCGGCAGCATCGTCGCCGGCGTGGCCGACGGAAGGCACGCGGTGCGGGCCGAGGGCATGATCGAGCTCTATATTATCTATGCCGTGTTCGTAGGCGGCACGCTGGCGGTGATGGCGCCGCACGATGTGCGCCAGGTGGCGGCGTTCTTTCCGCTGGTGACGGCAGCCGCGTATGGCGTGATCGGTGCGTTCGGCGCGCGCCGCATGCTGGTGATTGCGGGGGCGATCGCGGCGCTGACGCTGGGCGGGTTTTTCACCATCGGCGATCTGTATCTGCCTTGGATGGCGGTGGTGGGCGGCGGCGGGCTGGTGCTCGGCGGGCTGTGGCTGAGGCTTGTATGAACGCGCCTTTGCCGCCGGCCTCGGCGCGCCCGCCGGGGCCGGACGAGGTGATCCATCAGTCGCTGCGGTTGCGTATCATGGCCGCGTTGAACCCGCTGCCGGCCGGCGAAATGATCGAGTTCACCCGCCTGCGCGCCCTGGTGGAGGCGACGGACGGCAATCTGGGCGCGCATCTGGCGACGTTGGAGGGGGCGGGGTACGTGGCGACGGAGAAGGATTTCGTTGGGCGCAAGCCGCGCACGCGCGTGGTGATGACGCCCTTGGGGCGGGCGGCGTTCCGGCGCCATGTGGCGTATTTGCGGTCTTTGCTGGATGAGGCGGCGCAGTGAGTAGCTGACAAGGCGTCAACGAGATGTTGCAGGGCAAGCCGCGGGAGCCCTTGTTCTATCGCCTTTTCGATATGGACCGACGAGCGTGATCCCAGCCGTTCCTCGTGCAGAACGGCGATGCCCATCACGTCCGCGACCGCCTTGGCATTATAGTTCGTGAGCGTTGAATGTGGTCCCGCGCCAGTTGGCAGGAGGTGGCGCCCAGGTGGACAAGCGCAAGCATCTTATCGGGCGACGTGGTGTTTCAGCCAGTTCCGGTTAGTGGACTTTGTGGAGCGTGCCGGTGGCGATCGGGTGCGGGGTCGCGGCGCCGGGCGGGGTCATTGAAAACGAGAGGGCGAGCGTGGTGGGGGTGGTTCGGGTGTAAGCAAGCTGAAAGACCGGGGCGCCCTGGTGGGGGGCGGTTGTGAACACGACCGATCGGCCTGGGGTTATGTCGGCGGAGATGTAGTGGAGGATGTGGGTTCCATCGGCATAGTCGGCGTGGATCTGGCCACCTTCGGCGTAGATCATCATGATCTGGTCGAAGCTGCCGGTGGACGCCCCGGACGCGTTGAAGAGGTTCGTGTGGTCGCGCCGGAGCAGGACCGCGCCGCCGGCTTCCGGCGTGATGGTCGATGCGCCGGTGGATGTGCCGCCGGTGTCCGCGACCTTGCCGTTTCCGCTGGCCCAGTCACCGACCAGGAACGATAGACCGGCCAGGTCGTGATTGAGCGCCGGCGCCGCCGCCGCGTGGCTTGAAACGAGGGCTATGAAGCCAACCGCCATCACGTATCGGGGCATCAAGAGCGCCTCCAGGCCTGGCGGGTAAGATTTGGGGTATCGAGGCGGTTGGTTGCTGTATCGGTTTGTCAGGCTGCGGTCTCGATCCGGCGTGCGATCCATTGATTTAGGCTCACACCCTCCGCCTGTGCCAGCACGGACGCGCGCCGATGCAGGTCCGGCGGGATTCGCAACGGAATCCTGCCGCTGTAGGGCCGGTCTGGCAGCTCGCCGCGCGCGGCACAGAACGCCACGTAGTCGTCGATGCTGTCACGAAACGCCTGTTCGACCTCGGCGAAACTGGTGCCCTCGAAATGGACGACATCGCGAAGTCCGATGACACGGCCGACGAAAGCGCCGTCGTCAGCCTCCACGGTGCCGGCGTAGCCCTTATACTCCAGCATGGTCGTACTCCTGGTCTGGCCTGATCCCGGCGGCGGCCAGAAAATCGCGCACCGCACGGACCGCGCCGCGTGTTGTCTCCGGGCTCGGCTGCGGACGGTAAGACACGGCTCGCACGCCGCCGAGCGCCACCCGCACTCTGCTGCCGGCGCCCTCGCTGATGTCCGCGCCGGCCGCACGCAGGAGCGCCTCGATTTCGCTCCAGCGCAGGTCCGCGGGCGTGGGCGACGCGAATATGCGTGCCAGAGTATGCTGATGCCGGCGGTTCATGGCAAGATGATATGAGAATCTGACATCAAATTTGCCTCGCGGCGTCACATGGCCGAGGTGGCGCTTGGCACGGCGCGTTCGCTTTGGGATACCGGGGCATGGCGGCAGGTTCAATGCGGCGGGTGGCACTGGCCGGGGCGGTGGGGGGTGCTGCGGCGATGGCCGTGGCACTCGGGTCGGAGCATTTTATGAATCTGATCCCGTGTGCGCTGTGCTTGCGGGAGCGGTGGCCGTACCGGATCGCGATCGGGCTGGGGCTGGTCGGCGCGGTGCTGCCGCCGCGGGCGGGGCGGGTGATGTGCTGGTTGCTGGTGGCGAGTTATGTCGCGGCGGCGGGGCTCGCGTTCGTGCATGTCGGGGTGGAGCAGCGCTGGTGGAAGAGCCCGCTGCCGGAATGCGCGGCGCCGGATTTGCGCGGGCTGACGCCGGCGGAGCGGTTCGCGCGCATGCCGTCGACGCCAAGCAAGGCGTGCGAGGACCCGGATTATTTGATCCCCGGCGTGCCGGTGAGCTTCGTGCAGATGAATTTCGTCTATGCGGTGGCGATGAGCGCCGGGCTCGCCATGTGGATGACAGGTGTTCCGAGGAGGCGGCGGTGAGTTTGCCGGGTGATGTCAGCGCGGCGGCGCGGGTGGCGCGGATGATCCGGGTGGATCATGCCGGCGAATATGGCGCCAAGCGCATCTATGCCGGGCAGTTGGCGGTGCTGGGGCGCGGGCCGAAGGGCGATGTGCTGCGCCATATGCAGGCGCAGGAGCAGGTGCATCTGGATACATTCTCGGCGCTGATTGCGACGCGGCGGGTGCGGCCGACGGCGCTGCTGCCGTTCTGGCATGTCGCCGGGTTCGCGCTCGGCGCGGTGACGGCCGCGATGGGCGAACGCGCGGCAATGGCGTGCACGGTCGCGGTGGAGGAGACGATCGACGAACATTACCGCGCGCAGACTGCCGAACTGGATGGGAGCGAGGGCGCGTTGCGCGAGACGATCGAGGTATTTCGCGCCGAGGAGCTCGAGCATCGCGATATCGGCCTGGCGCATGAGGCGGAGCGGGCGCCGGGATATCGGGTGTTGAGCGCGGTGATTAAGGCCGGGTGCCGGGCGGCGATTGCAATCAGCGAAAGGATTTAAGAAAGACTTCTTTTTTGAAAAAAGAAGTTAAAAAAACTTTTGCTCTTGCGCCGTCATCAACCGGCGCGAACCTGCTTCAGCCTGCGCGGATCCAAACAGACAAAAGTTTTTTGGTTCTTTTTTTCAAAAAAGAACACTTACTTCTCTGCGTGCTTCCGCGCGTTAATCACGGCCGCTTCAAGCTGCGCCACATCCACCATGCCCGGAATCACCTGTTCGCCGACCACGAAGGTCGGCGTGCCGCTGATCTTCAGCGCATGCGCGAGATCCAGATTCGCGTCGATCCGCTTGCCGACCGCGTCCGACTTCATGTCGGCGGCCAGCTTCGTGGCATCCAGGTGCAGCTTCAGCGCGGTGTCGCGGATCAGGTCGTCGCTCGGCGCCGCGGGGTTGCCCATCAGCGCGTCCTGCATCTTCAGATACGCGCCCTGTTTTTGGGCGGCGACGATGGCGCGCGCCTCGAGCGCGCTCGGCGGGCCGAGCACCGGGATGTCCTTGTAGACCAGGCGGACGCCATGGTCCTGCTGCAGCATGGCGGCGATGCCGGGCAGCATCTTGCGGCAATACGGGCAGCGCGGGTCGTAGAACTCGACCACAGTGACGTCGCCGGCGTGATTCCCGGCCTCGGCGTCGCCGGGCTTGGTGAACAGGTCGGCGCGATGGCTCGTGATCGCGGCCTGCGATTCGGCGGCGGACGCGCGCTCTTCGTCGGCCTGCAGGGTCTTGATGGCGTCGCGCAGGATGGATGGGTCGGTCTTCAGCGCATCGCGCACGATGCTGATGATTTCGGCGCGCTGCGCGGGCGTGAAAGCGGGGTCGGCGGCGTGTGCCTGGACGGCGATGAACGCACAGGACACGGCCAGAGCGCGGAGAACGGAATGCATGGAAAAAGCCTTTGCCGACATAAGGCGCGGTCTAGCAGGACCAACAATAAAGAAGGAAGGACGTGTTCTTTTTTGAAAAAAAGAACCAAAAAACTTTTGCTCTTGCGGTGCGGCTATTCACATCGCACGGGGCAGGCTTCGCGGCGCCGGGGCTTGTTCAACGGCACTTCCGCGGGCAGAGCGCCACTCATTCACACGAGGAAAAGCCTATGCTGACGCGCGTTTGGGACAAGTCCAGCCTGCCGTCCCGCCACGTCACCGTGGGGCCCGATCGCGCGCCGCATCGCAGCTACTACCACGCGATGGGCATCACCGAGGACGAGATCGCGCAGCCCTTCGTCGGCGTCGCGACCTGCTGGAACGAGGCGGCACCCTGCAATATCTCGCTCAGCCGGCAGGCGCAGAGCGTGAAGGCCGGCGTCAACGAAGCCGGCGGGACACCGCGCGAATTCACCACGATCACCGTCACCGACGGCATCGCCATGGGCCACCAGGGCATGAAATCGAGCCTGGTCAGCCGCGAGGTGATTGCCGATTCGGTTGAGCTGACCATGCGCGGCCATTGTTATGATGCGCTGGTGGGGCTCGCCGGATGCGACAAAAGCCTGCCGGGCATGATGATGGCCATGCTGCGGCTGAACGTGCCGAGCGTGTTCATGTATGGCGGCTCGATCCTGCCCGGCCGCTATCGCGGGCGCGATGTGACCGTGGTGGACGTGTTCGAGGCGGTCGGGCAGCACGCCGCCGGGACGATCAGCGACGCGGACCTGCATGAGCTGGAATGCGTGGCGTGCCCCAGTGCCGGCGCGTGCGGCGGCCAGTTCACGGCAAATACGATGGCGACCGTCAGCGAGGCGATCGGGCTGGCACTGCCGGGGTCGGCCGGGTCACCGGCGCCGTATGAGGAACGCGACCGCTGGGCGGTGGAGAGCGGTCGCGCGGTGATGGCGCTGGTGGCCAACAATATCCGGCCGCGCGATATCGTGACGCGGCGGGCACTGGAGAATGCGGCGGTGGTGGTGGGCGCCACCGGCGGCTCGACCAACGCGGCGCTGCATTTGCCGGCGATCGCGCATGAAGCGGGCTTTGTCTTCACCATGGACGACGTGACCGAGATCATGCGGCGCACGCCATACATTGCCGATCTGAA
>Ga0116226_10000450_pt1 | contig 34904 bp, 32 predicted proteins | sample S1TSphfallax_FD_89692 | JGI IMG/M metagenome (GOLD analysis project Ga0116226, IMG submission 89692) | Host-associated microbial communities from peat moss isolated from Minnesota, USA - S1T2_Fa - Sphagnum fallax MG | ecosystem: Host-associated > Plants > Peat moss > Unclassified | place: USA...
AGAACGTCCAACAGGTCGGCGCGCAAAGCACGGCCAACACCCAATACTCGACCGGTCTCTCGCTCGGCACCGGCGTGCGCATCGCGCAGACCGTCAAGAACTATTCCCAGGGCAGCGTGCTACAGACGAGCGGAACACTCGACTTGTCGATCACCGGCTCGGGCTTTTTCCAAATCACCATGCCGGACGGCTCGCTTGCGTACACCCGCGACGGCTCGTTTTCACTGGATTCATCGGGCAACGTCGTCACGGCCAGCGGCTATCCGCTATCCCCGGCGATCACGGTCCCGATCACGGCGAATTCGGTCAGCGTGGGCAACGACGGCACGGTATCGATAACGACCGCCGGCAGCGCCAAGGCGACGACGCTCGGCCAGATTCAGCTCGCGAATTTCATCAACGTCGAAGGTCTGCAGCCGAACGGCAACAATCTCCTGGTCGAGTCCGCCTCGAGCGGCGCCCCTCAGGTCGGTACCGCGAATTCGAACGGCCTCGGCGCCATCCAGCAGGGATCGCTCGAGACCTCGAACGTCAACACCGTGACGGAGCTGGTCAACATGATCGAATGCCAACGCGCCTACGAAATGAATTCCAAGGCGATCAGCACGACGGACCAGATGTTGCAGTACCTCACGCAGAACCTGTCATGAGGGGACCTGCTTCTTCAGTGGCGGTGGCGATCATGGTGGCGGCGGCGGCCCAGAGCGGCTGCGGAGCGCTGGCCTCGAAGCCCAAAGACCACAAACCCGAGCCCGTCGTCGCCCGCGTGTTGCCGCCGCCCGTGCCGCGCACCGAAGGAGCGATCTACCAGGCCGGTCAGCAAATGGAACTGTTCGCCGACCTCAAGGCACGGCGCATCGGGGACGTGCTCACGATCACCCTGAACGAGGCGACGACGGCGGCCAAGAACGCCGTCACGAAGACCACCAAGACGACCTCCGCGATCACCACCGGGCCCACCTTGTTCGGCAAGTCCATCACCACCAAGGGTGTGCCTATTTTCAACACGACCTTGAACGGCGCAGATGGATTCGACGGCGAAGGCCAGAGCTCGCAGAGCAACAGCCTCGAGGGCAGCTTGACGGTCACGGTCATCGACGTGCAGGCGAACGGCAATCTCGTCGTCCAGGGCGAAAAGACGCTCAAGCTCAATCAGGGCGACGAGTTCGTTCATATCTCGGGCGTGATCCGAACCGCGGACATTCAGGGCAACAACACGGTCACCTCCGACAAACTCGCGGATGCAAAGATCAGTTATTCAGGCAAGGGCGTGGTCAACCAAGCGAACAGCATGGGCTGGCTCGGCCGCTTCTTCAATTCGCCGCTTTCACCGTTCTGATGAAGATCTCCAGCTTGCCCGTCTTCTTGCTGCTGGGCCTGTCCGCCGCAGCCCCTTCCCATGCAGAGCGCATCAAGGACATGGCTCAGGTGCAGGGCGTGCGTACCAACCAGCTGATCGGCTACGGCTTGGTGGTGGGTCTGAACGGCACGGGCGATCAGACCAGTCAGGCCCCTTTCACGGTGCAGTCGCTGACCAACATGCTCGCGCAGCTCGGGGTGACCGTGCCGCCCAACGTGACCCCGCAATTGAAGAACGTCGCCGCGGTGTCGGTACACGCAGTGCTGCCGCCATTCATGAAGCCCGGCCAGACCATCGACATCACCGTGAATTCGATCGCCAATGCCAAGAGTCTGCGCGGCGGCTCGCTGCTCGTGACTCCTCTGCATGGGCTCGACGGGCAGATTTACGCGATCGCCCAAGGCAACCTCATCGTCAGCGGCTTCGGTGTCGAGGCAAACGACGGTTCCAAGCTCACGGTCAATGTTCCGAGTTCCGGACGCGTGCCGAACGGCGCCACGGTCGAACGGGCGGTGCCCTCGCAGATTGCCCAAGGCGATGCCATCATTTTGAACCTCAACGATCCGGATTTCACGACCGCGACCCGCCTGGTCGAGATGGTCAATAAAGGCATGGGAGAGGACGTCGCGGCCGTGCTCGACGGCGGTTCGATTCGGGTCAGAGCGCCAACCGACATCACCCAACGAGTGGCGTTCCTCTCCCAAATCCAGAATTTGCAAGTCGAGCCGGCGAGCGCGCCCGCGCGGGTGATCATCAATTCGCGCACCGGCACCGTCGTCATCAGCAGCGATGTGCGCGTGAGTCCGGCCGCCGTCTCGCACGGATCCTTGTCGGTCACGATCAAAGAGGAGCAGAGCGTCAGTCAACCGGGGCCCCTGGCCAAAGTCGGCCAAACCGCTGTCGTCACGAATTCGACGATCAAGGTCGATCAGGGGTCGAATCACATGTTCCTGTTCAAGCCGGGCGTCGATTTGGAGCAGATCGTGCGCGCAGTCAATGAGGTCGGTGCCGCTCCGGGCGACCTGGTCGCAATCCTGGAAGCGCTGCGCGAGGCCGGTGCCTTACAGGCCGAACTGGTGGTGATCTGAAATGACAAATGCACTCGGTTCCTTGCAGGCCGCCGCGGCCAACACGTACAGCGACTTGAATGGCCTGAATGCGCTCAAGACGGGCGGCACTTCCCCGCAGACGCTGCACGCGGTCGCGCAGCAGGTCGATGCGATGTTCCTGCAGATGATGTTGAAGAGCATGCGCGATGCTGGCGCCGACGCCGGCGATCCCGAGAGCAATGCCATGGGCATGTACGAGGACATGTTCGACAAGCAGGTTTCGCTGACGCTCAGCCAACACCAGGACATTGGTCTGGGGTCGGTGCTGACGCGGCAACTCGGCGGAAGCTCCACCGCAACTCCCGCAGTCCCCGCGGTCGGGACCGCCGGGAGCGGCACGACCGCGACGCCTGCGATGCTGCCCGCGCGCAGCCCTGCGCTCGTGAGACCGGTTTCCGACGAAGACGCCGGCGCGGGCGGCGTGGGTGCCAGCCCCAGTGACTTCGTCAGCCAGGTGATGCCGGCCATCCGCACGGCCGCCGCGGCGCTCGGCGTCAGTCCCTTGGGCATCCTGGCCCAGGCGGCACTCGAGACCGGTTGGGGTCGGCGCATGCCACGCACGGCGAACGGCGCCTCGAGCCTCAATCTGTTCGGGATCAAGGCGGGTGGCGAATGGGACGGCGATAAAGCCAGCGCAACCACGGTTGAGTTCAGCGACGGGGTCGCAACGCCTAAGCGCGGCGCCTTTCGGGCTTATGACTCGATCGAGCACAGCGTCAGCGATTTCGCCAAGCTCATGAGTTCCCCGCGGTACCGCGCGGCGATCACGGCCGGCAAGACCGCCCTCGGCTATGTGCAGGGAATTGCCAACTCCGGATACGCAACGGATCCACAGTACGCCGCCAAGCTGATGGCGATGCTGCAGAGCGGCACCTTCAGGCAGGCCTTGAGCAACAGTGGTATGCCCCTTTAGTTTGGCAAGTCGCTGCCGATAGGTCTCAGAGAAGCCTTTCGAGGAGCGACAGGGACGGAGCAGCAATGTCGGATTTGTTTCAAATTAGCCTCTCGGCGCTGCAGTCCTTCCAGACGGCCATCTCGGTCACGAGCAATAACATCGCCAATGCGAATACGCCGGGTTACGTCAGGGAATCCGTGGATCTCTCGAACGATGTGCCGTCCGGACCGGATCAGACCGCGATCGGCAACGGCGTCGCGGTCAGCGGCGTCACGCGCGCCTTCAGTCAGCTCGCCGAGACGCAACTCAATACTTCGCAGAGTTCCTTGAGCTCGCTTACCGCACAGCAAACCTATACCAACCAGATCGACAATATCGTGGGTACGACCGCTGGAGGCATCAGCACGGCGCTCACGAATTACTACAATGCTTGGTCGACCGTCGCCAACGATCCCAGCTCGACGGCCGCCCGGCAGGCCTTACTCGATCAGTCGCAGAGCCTGGCGCAGGCCTTCCAGTCAACCTCGGGGCAATTGCAGAATCTCAACACGCAGATCAACGCCGGAATCACGGCGGATGTCAGTCAGATCAATTCCGACGCCACGTCGATCTCGGCGCTGAATGCACAGATAGCCATCGGTACCGCCAACGGCGGCGGTAAGGCGCCGAACGATTTGATCGATCAACGCGATGCCGTGATCTCGAATCTGTCGAAGCTGGTCGGCATCTCGACGACGACGGACACCAATGGCGCCGTCAATGTGTTCATTGGGACCGGTCAGCCGCTCGTGTTGCAAAACACCGTGACGCAACTGACGACCGTGCCCAATCAATTCGACGCCTCGCAGCTCGAGATTTCGACCGCAACCAGCGCCGGCAACATCATCAGCGGCGCGATCACCTCGGGAGATCTGGGCGGCTTGCTCTCGGCGCGTAACCAGGTGGTCAACCCGACCCTGAACCAGCTCGGCCAGATCGCGGTCGGTCTGACGACCTCCGCCAACGCGCAGCAGAACGCCGGACTCGACCTTACGGGATCGCTGGGAGCGAATCTCTTCAAGCCGCTGACCGCGACGGTGACAGCCTCCAGCAACAATAGCGACCACAGCAGTGCAACGGCCGCGATCACGAACGTCGGAGCTCTCACCACCGACAATTACCTCCTGACCTACAAGTCGGGGACTTACAGTTTGACCGATCAAACCAGCGGCGCCGCGGTGTCCTTCACCGGTAATGGAACGGTCGGGAACCCGATCACGGCTAACGGGCTCGCGATCACGCTATCCGGCACGCCGGCCGCCGGCGACGAATTCCTGATCCAGCCGACGACGAATGCCGCGGCCAATGTGGCCGTCGCCCTGACCAATCCCTCGCAACTGGCGGCTGCGGGAGTCCTGCAGACCGCCGCTGGAGTGAGCAACACGGGTAACGCGACGATAGGCGCGGCGACCGTGCAGACGCCGACGAATGCCAACCTGCTCACGCCGACGACACTCACGTTCACGGGTCCGACGGCCTACACGGTCGGCACCACGAGTTATGTCTATACCTCGGGAGCGAACATCGATCTCAACGGCTGGCAGGTCGCGATCAGCGGCGCGCCCGTTGCGGGAGACACGTTCACCGTGCAACCCGGCGCGGCCGGCAACAACCAGAATGCCCTCGCGATGGCCAACCAAGCCAGCGTCGGTGTCTTCGCCGGCGGCACGATCAGCATCAGCGGGGCGACCAGCGACCTCGTGACCAGCGTGGGGAGCCAGGCCCAGCAGATCAACACGGCCCAGACGGCGCTGACTGCCGTCAACACCCAGGCACTACAGACGGTGCAATCGACTTCGGGCGTCAACCTGGACGACGAGGCGGCGAGCCTGCTGCAATGGCAGCAGGCCTATCAAGCATCCGCTCAGGCATTCACGATCGGCAACAGCATTTTCACGACTTTGCTGGATTCCATCAACGGAACAGCCTCTTAGGGCCACTTTTCATGCGCGTCACGCAAAGTCTCGAACAGACCCAATTCATCTCCGCCCTCGACTCCTTGGAGTCGAGCCTGTCGACGAACCAAAACCACATTTCCACCGGACTTTCGTTCACCACCCCGTCGGAGAATCCTGCCGCCGCCGGCAGCGTCAACGCACTCAACCAAGTCCTCTCGCAAAGCCAGCAATTCAGCACCAACGCCGGCAGCGCCCACACGACCCTGGAGACCGAGAGCAACGCCCTGAGTCAGCTACAGAACCAGCTGCAGAGCGTCTACAGCCTCGCCCTCGAGGCCAACTCGGGCACCGAATCGGCGCAGAACTTGAGCGCGATCGGCGCGCAGGTGACGCAGATCCAGAATACGCTGTTGTCGATCGCGAACACCCAGGACGGCAACGGCAACTACATCTTCGGCGGTTATGCGACCCAGGCTGCCCCGTTCGCCTTGACGCCCACCGGCGCGAGTTATTCCGGCGACAACGGTCAGGCGCAAGTACAGATCGCCGCCGGCGAGACCGTCGTGACCGGCGACAGCGGCAATGCCGTTTTCAATGCGATCAAAAACGGCAATGGGACCTTCACGGTCACGCCCGGCGTGAACAACGGCGGTTCCGTCGTCGTCGGCAACACCAGCGTGACCGACGCGTCCACCTACGATGGCAAGCCCTACACGATCAGCTTCACCGGTGCGTCCGCGTACAGCATCAACACCGTGCCGCCGACGACCGGCACCTACACCTCGGGACAGGCGATTGCCTTCGATGGTGTGCAGATCAGCCTGTCGGGGACCCCGGCGACCGGCGATACCCTCGCGGTGGCACCGAGCACCAACCAAAGCATCTTCACGACGGTCCAGAATCTCGTCACCGCTTTGCAGGCCCCCACGAATACGCCCGTTGGCAAGACGCAGCTCAGCAACTCGATCGCATCGGCCCTCAACAACCTCAATCAGGCCATTACCAACACCGGCAACATCGAGGCGCTGGTCGGGGGACGGCTCAATGCGATCACGACGGCACAGTCCGTGGCCACGAGCCAACAAATCCAACTGCAGTCTTCGATCTCCTCGCTGCAGAGCCTCGACTATGCCGGCGCGATCACCCAACTCGATTCCGAAAATACGCAGCTGAGCGCCGCCATGCAGGCCTACACGCTCACTCAGGGCCTATCGCTGTTCAAGTACATCCAATGATGTAGATCCAAAGACGCTCCAGCGCCCCGCATCAATGATGGTGGCCGCCGGCGCCATGCACATGACCGTGTTCGAGTTCCTCCGTGGTGGCTTCGCGCACGTCGACGACCTGGATGTCGAAATGCAGGGTCTGGTCCGCCAGCGGATGATTTCCATCCAGGGTCACCATGTCACCGACCAGACCCGTGACGGTAAACAAGCGCATGCCATCCTCGGTTCTCGCCTGGAACTGCATGCCTTTCTTGATCTCGCCGGCTCCCTGCAGTGAGCGCTTCGGAACGCGTTGAATCAAGGACTCGTCCCTGACCCCGTAACCCTCGACAGGATCGACGACCACCGCGAGGCTCGCGCCCGCGGGTTTCCCTTCCAAGGCTTTTTCCAGCCCTGCAACGAGATTGCCGTGACCTTGAATGTAGGCGAGCGGATCGCCGCCGGAGGAGCTGTCCAAGACCTCGCCGCCGTCGTTCTTGAGGGTGTAATGAATCGTGACCACGCGGTCTGCAGTTATATCCACGGTTGACCTCCGGCTCCTAGTTATGATGTTGACTATCGAGCTTACACAAGTTTGGTCGCGACCATCGCCTCGAGATCGTAAGCGCTCGAGCCGGTGATTCGCACGTCGGCGAAATCCCCGACCCGCAGGTTCTTAGCCTTGGCGATCCGCACCGTTCCGTCGATTTCGGGCGCGTCGGCGCTCGAACGCGCGATCGCGACATTGCCCTCGATGCGGTCGACCAGCACGCGCATCTCTCGACCGACCTTGGCGGCCAGGCGTTGCGCGCTGATCTCGGCGCTCAATTCCATGAAGCGCTCACGACGCTCCCGCTTGACCTCGTCAGGTACCGGTGCTTCGCGCAGCCCGTTCGCTGCAGCGCCCGCGACGGGTGAGTACTCGAAACAGCCCACGCGGTCCAGCTGCGCGACACGCAGCCAGGCGAGCAGTTCCTCGAACTCCGCCTCGGTCTCGCCCGGAAAACCGACGATGAACGTGCTGCGCAGCGTGATGTCCGGCGCGACCGCCCGCCACGCGGCGATTCGCTCCAAGGTGTTTTCCGCGGCGGCCGGACGCTTCATGAGCTTCAGGATCCGACCGTTCGCATGCTGGAACGGGATGTCGAGATACGGCAGGACTTTGCCCTCGGCCATGAGACCAATGACCTCATCGACGTGCGGATACGGATAGACGTAGTGAAAGCGTATCCAGGCGCCGAGTTCCCCGAGCGCGCCCGCCAGATCCAAGAACCGAGTGCGGACCTTGCGGCCGCCCCAGTCGTCGGTCATGTATTTTAGGTCCACGCCATAGGCGCTCGTATCCTGCGAGACCACGAGAATCTCCCGGACCCCGGCACGAACGAGCTGCTCGGCCTCGCGCAGCACGCCACCGACGGGCCGACTGACGAGATCGCCGCGCAGGGACGGGATGATGCAGAAGCTGCAGCGGTGATTGCAGCCTTCGGAGATTTTCAAATAGGCATAGTGGCGCGGCGTCAGCTTGATGCCCCCCTCGGGGATCAAGTCCAGAAAGGGCTCGTGCCGGGGCGGCAAATGTTCATGCACGGAGGCCATGACTTCCTCGTAGCGCTGGGGCCCGGTGATCTTGAGTACGGCCGGATGCCGGTCGAGAATTCTCTGGGGCTGCGCGCCCAGGCAGCCGGTGACGATGACCTTGCCGTTCTCCGCGAGCGCCTCGCCAATCGCCTCGAGCGATTCGTCCACGGCCGAATCGATGAAACCGCAGGTGTTGACGACGACGAGGTCGGCTGCGGCATAGCTGGCAGATATCTCATACCCCTCGACGCGCAGTCGAGTGAGGATACGTTCCGAATCGACGAGGGCCTTCGGACAGCCGAGGCTCACGAAGCCGACTTTGGGCGTTCTGGCGCGGACGCTTTTCACCGAAATTACCCGGACAGGTCCAATGGGGCGCGAATTGTACTTCATCTTTCGCGTTGCGCCGCCGATAAAGTGGCCTAGAGACGGCGGTCGCGGAGCCACGGCTGAACCGCCTGGCCAGGCGCAGCTAGGCAGTCCCGCCTCTCCCGCCGAACCGGTGTCAAATGCTGCGCATCCGAATCGTGACGCAAGCCCAAAAAATCCCAACAGAAACCCGGTTTTCCCCTAAAGGTTCCACCGCCGGCTCCGATAACCTTTTTGAATGTGCTCACCGGTCCGCCCGCTTGGCGGGTGAAAGTGAACACAAGCTCAATTGGGCCTAGACGGGCCGGTGTTTCAACTTTTCAGGAGTTTCAGTCATGGCATTAACACTTAATACCAATATCGACTCGCTTACAGCACAGAACAATTTGACGACCTCGCAAGGTCTATTGTCACAGTCCTTGACGCGCTTGTCCTCGGGTCTGCGCATCAACAGCGCCGCCGACGACGCCGCCGGTCTCGCGATCAGCCAGGGGTTCACCACGCAGATCAACGGCACGAACCAGGCCATCAACAACGCGAATGACGCCGTGTCCGAGGCCCAGACCACCGCCGGTGCCCTGACCACGATCGTCAATAACCTGCAGAGTATCCGTACGCTGGCCGTCGAAGCAGCCAACGGGTCGAACAGCGCCTCCGACCGTACCGCCCTCAACAACCAGGTGCAGCAGCAGATCGCGGAAATCACGCAGATCGCCGCGCAAACCAGTTTCAACGGAGTCTCGGTGTTGAGCGGCGCCGCCGGCACGACCACCTATCAAGTCGGCGCGAACGTCGGCAACACGATTGGCATCAACTTGTCCCAGGGCGTCGCGTCCAACCAGATCGGCCAGACGGCGACCACGACGCTCACCGCCACAGCGAGTACCTTCTCGAATACCGGTACCTTGACGATTGCCGTCAACGGTGGAACCGCGATCACCATCAACAACCCGGCCGCCGGCTCGAACAACGCGGTGGGTCAAGCCAGCGACTCCGCCTACGCGACCGCGGCGGCGATCAATGGTTCCGGTATATCCGGTCTCGTGGCCACCGCATCGACCACCTCGAACGTCACGAGTTTCACGGGTATCAACAGCGCTGCGGGCACGTATCAGCTGAGCATCAACGGCGTCTATATCTACGGCAACTCGAGCGGCGGCCAGACGCTGTCAGGCGCCATCTCGATTCAGCAGTTCGAAAGCGCCGTCAACACGGACTCGGCGCAGACCGGCGTCACCGCCTCTACGAACTCCGCCGGCGGAATTACGTTGACGGCCGCGGACGGTAGCAACATTCAGTACAGCCAGACCGAAGGTACGAGCAACAACGGCGGCTTCACCACCACGGCCGCCACCGGTACGGGTCTCACCCAGGGTTCGGTGACCTTGACCGCCGCGCAAAGCATCAGCATCGGTGGCACGGCCGTCGCGGCGGCCGGCGGCACCTCGGGTCTTTATGGGCAGGGTCAGACGACACTCGCGAGTCAAAACGTCTCGACGGTCGCGGGCGCCGACTCGACGATCGAGTCGGTGGACTCCGCTCTCACGACGGTCAGCGCGCTGCAAAGTGCACTCGGCGCGATTCAAAACCGCTTTACCTCGGCGGTGCAGAGCTTGACCTCGACCGCGCAGAACTTGTCGCAGTCACGTAGCACGATCCAGGACGCCAACTTCGCGCAGGAAACCGCGAATCTCACGCAGGCGCAGGTGTTGGAACAGGCCGGCATCTCGGTGCTGTCGCAGGCCAATCAGGAACCGCAGTTGATCTTGAAACTACTAGGGTAAGAGGCTTACGCGCAGTATTTCAAGGAAAGGTAACGCAAGGCTCGAGGGCGGAAGCCCTCGGGCCTTGGTCACGAGGAACGAAGCGAGCTTCGGTGTGGGTAAGGAATTTCATAGGTCCATAACAGGTTAAAGTCGGGTAACACCATGGCGAGCAACGCAAGTCCGGTGCAAACATCGGCAACGCATCTCGTACAGGGAAGTCAGGCGTCCATCGTGGCGCCGGTGCAGCAAGAGGGGGGCGGCAAATCCTTGCCGCTTAACGGCAAGGCCGATGCGGTGCCCGTCGCGGCATCGAACTCCAAAGGCACGTTGACGACGTCCGGCGGCCCGGGCGATCCGTCCGGTTCTGCGAAGACCCCGTCCGGTGGATCCTCCAAAAGCGTCGACACCGCGGCTCAAAGCGCGACCCAAACGCGCGGCACGGCCGTCGAGACCCTCGTGGCGCACTTGAACAAGACCTTGAACGACTCTGGTCGGCCGGACCAATTCAGAGTCGATCCCGAGTCCGCGAACACGATACAAGAAGTCAATCCCGCCAATGGCGACGTCATCGGCCAGTTTTCTGCCGATGAATTCCCGGCGTTGGCGCGCAGTGTGGGGGCGACGGGACTGCTGATCGATAGTCTGGCCTGAAGAGCGTTGTGCTCTGAGTCTCAGCGCAGGTCTGGTACGAGACTTGCTTTAGTTTGGGCATGTTCCGCCGATATCTCAATCATCGACCCCACGTAGGTGACCCCTCATGAGTTCAGCCATCACCTCATCCACCTCCGGCACGAGTTCCTCGACTTCGGGATCCGCGGCCGGGAGCGCGGTGATCACCTCGACAGGCATCGGCTCCGGACTGGATGTCACGTCCATCGTTTCTTTGCTGACGAAGGCCGAAGGGGCGGCTCAACAAGCTCAGATCAGCAATGAGCAATCCACGCTCAATGCCCAACTGTCCGCATTCGGCACCTTCAGCAGTGCCCTGTCGACCTTGCAATCCACGTTGACGACGCTGGAGACACCGGGTCAGCTGGCCGGTTTTTCGGCCACCGTCGCAGACGCCACGATTGCTACAGCGACGACGAACTCCAACGCAGTTGCCGGGCAGTACACCCTGACCGTACAGAATCTCGCTACCTCGGCAAGTTTGAGCTCCGCCCCGTTCTCGAGTTCATCGTCGGTCGTTGGGTCTGGAACGCTGAATATTTCGGTCGGAAACGCTTCCACCACGATCAATGTCAACGGCGGCAACGACACCCTCTCGGGTATCGCAGAGGCCATCAACAATTCGAGCAACAACCCGGGTGTCAGCGCGAGCGTCGTGACCACGAGTGCCGGCGCCAGGCTCGTGATCTCCGGTACCCAGACCGGGGCCGCGAACGCCGTCACGGTCACAGAGACCGACGGCGGCACGGGTCTCGCTGGGTTGACCTACAGCCCGACTGCGCCGACAACCACGGTCAACGGTGTGACCACGAGTACGAACGGTCTGACCCAAACCCAGGCGGCCGCCGACGCGAACTTCACGATCAATGGCTACGCAGCCACGAGCGCGAGCAACGTCGTGAGCGGGGCGATCAGCGGCGTCAGCATCGATCTTCTGGCGCCGACGGCCGCAGGCGCCTCGACGACCCTCACGATTGCACCGGACACCAGCGCCGCGCAAACATCGATCGGCACGTTCGTGACGGCTTTGAACGGCGTGATTTCGGCCGTTCAGTCACTGACCGGCTATGACCCGACGACGCAGACCGCTGGCGCACTGAACGGCGATCCGACACTGCAGTCTTTTCAGACCCAGCTTCAGAGCATCCTCGATACCATCGTGACTACGCCAAGCGGCGGAATCCAATCTCTCGCCGACCTCGGCATCGCGGCCGACGGGCAGACGGGCGGTTTGGATAGCAATACGACGACCCTGAACACGGCTCTCACTGCGAACCTGAGCGGTGTCGCCAATCTACTCGGCGGCACCAACGGCATTGCGACCAAGCTCAACGCGTTGGTGCAAAGCTACACAGGACCGGGCGGCCTGTTGTCCACCGTAACTCAGGGTCTGCAGACGGGTCTTACCAATGCCGCGACCCAGCAGACTGCTCTGAATGCGGAGCTTGCGACTTACTCGGCGACGCTCACCGCCCAATACAATGCGATGGACACGGCAGTTGCCGCCTTGAAACAAACCGAAACCTATCTGACCGCCGAGTTCAACCCGAACTCGACTTCTTCAAGCAGTTCGTCGAGCAGCAGTTTGAGCTCGGGAACGACCACTTAACCTCGGGGCTCCCGATCTATGATGTACTCACAGAACAAAGCCGCCCAATACCGTGCCGTACGCAATCACGGATTGGTCGCCGAAGCTACGCCCGCGCGGCTCGTCCAGCTGATGTACGACCAAGTGTTGCTGCATCTGGCGACCGCCCAGGGTTGCATGGGACGCATCCAAAATTTTTTGCCCCTCTCCGAGGTAGTGGCCAAATGCGGGGCGATCGGCAAGGCGGTCCGTATCATCGGTCACCTCGATTCGACGCTCAACATGGAAGTCGGCGGCGAGGTCGCCGAGAATCTGCACCGTCTTTACATGTACATTTTGAATCGCTTGACACAGGCGAACGCCGAGAATGATCCCCATAAGCTGGCCGAAGTCGTGCGACTCATCACGACCGTCAAGAAGGGCTGGGATCAATTGGTTTCCGAGGGGCGATGAGACGGCTGCCCCTTTCGCCGTTGCATCGCGCGCTCGAGGTCACCCAGCGGTTGTTGGCGGCGGCGGAATGCGGGGACGCAGAGACCACCTTGCGGCTGGACGCGGACCGCATGGAACTGCTCAAAGAGGCGCGACGCGCTTTGCAACCGGTCGACGCGGAGGACCGGGCGGTCGTCACGGAGATCGTCGCCCTGAACTGTCGGGCCGTCGGGTCGCTGCAGCACGCGCTTCGGCGTACCGCGCGCGAACTCGACCTGTTGTCGGTTGGCCGTCGCGCGGTACGGGCTTATTCCGCCACGCGCTCTCGTTGGTGACCTCCGGCAACCCGTTTGGCGACGGTCTCGTTTTCGAGCAGTCGCTGCCGCTCGCTTGGGCGCCCTGCGCGCCGATCGAGGGCGGGGAACTTGTGCGTCTCAACGTCGACAACCTGCAATTGTTGAGCGCCGAATCTTCGCTCGAGGACGTTCGCGTCCAGGAGGCTCTCAAGGACGAATCGCCCGCCCTGGTGCATGAACTGCAGCGTCTGGAATACAAGATCAACATTCTGTTGCGGCTGACGGCGGAGATCGCCATGAGGAACGAGGCGCTCCCTGAACCGCGCCGCGTCCGTCTCGCCGCGCGCGGTATCGAGTGGTTCGGCGACGACGCGCCGGGCGCCGGCGTCACGGGCGTTCTCTGTCTTTACATCAATCCCACTCTGCCGCAGTGTCTTCGACTGCCGGTTTGCGTCGCGGGCGAGTCTCGTGAGGGGCCGGTTCGCGTGGCTCGGATGCTGTTCGTCGGACTGAGCGAGACGGTCATCGACGGCATCGAAAAATTCATTTTTCGCCATCACCGTCGCCTCGTCGCCGGCGCCAAGCAGGCTGTGACCTAGCCTTTCCAGCTCGATTCACTGTCAGGGTTTTTGAGAGAACGCCCTACAGGTATTACGGGTGTTTGCCAACTCCTTTGCTCACAAGTTCTTACGTTAGTATTTGCGACGTCGGGACATTGAATGAGCAATGTCAAAGGGTTAGCGGTAAAGCTTGAGACGGGACAAGAGATCTGAGACCCCCGTCACACTTTATAGGGAAGGAGTCCCAACAACGTGGTAGAAGCGAAATGTTTTGTGATGGAGTCGATGGACTCGCCGCCGAAATCGTCTGACCTGGAGCGAGTCGAAGGCGCCGTGTGCGGCTCGACGACCTACCGGCCGACGGGTCGCTCTGCGTCGATGCGCCAAATCCATCGTCTGATCGAACAAGTCGCGCCTTTCGAGAGCAACGTCCTGATTCTCGGCGAATCCGGAACGGGCAAAGAGATGGCGGCGCGTCACATTCATGAGTTGTCCGGTCGGGGCAAGCATCCCTTCGTGCCCGTCAATTGCGGTGCGATTCCCGCCGAGCTGCTCGAGAGCGAACTCTTCGGGCACGAGAAAGGCGCCTTCACGGGCGCGCTGTCGACGAGACTGGGCCGCTTCGAGTTCGCCGAGGGAGGCACCTTGTTCCTCGACGAAATCGGCGACATGTCCCTGCAGATGCAGGTGAAACTCCTGCGCGTGCTGCAGGAGCGAAGCTTCGAACGGGTCGGCAGCAATCGCACGATCCGTTGCAACGTGCGCATCATCGCCGCGACGCATCGCGATCTGGAATCGGCGATCGAAGAAGGGCGATTTCGTGAAGATCTCTTTTATCGGCTCAACGTTTTTCCGCTGCAGATTCCGCCGCTGCGGGATCGCCTCGACGATTTGCCGGTGCTGATCGACCATCTGGTCGAACGTCAGGCGCAGGGTCCCCATCGGACCATCCGATTGCACGATAGCGCGATCAAATCGCTCGCGCACAACAGCTGGCCAGGCAACGTGCGCGAGCTGGCGAACCTGCTCGAGCGACTGATGATTCTGTATCCGGGCCATACGATCACCGCCGAGGATTTGCCCGAACGTTACCGTATGAAGCCGGTGGGCTCGCGCCCCATCCATCAGGACGAGCCGGCACCGACGCTCGATCACGAGGACGTGGTCATCATCACCGCGCTCCAGGCGGCCGGTGCCCAAGACACTTTGCTGCCGCGCGGCGGACTCGATCTGAAAGACCACTTGTGTGCCATTGAACTCGGCCTGATTCGCAAGGCGCTCGCGGAGGCCGACGGTACGGTGGCCGAAGCGGCGCGCCTGCTGCGGATGCGGCGCACGACGCTCGTCGAAAAGCTGCGTAAATATCGTCTAACCGCCTGAGTCTCGCGATGCCGCTCGCGACCTGCGCCGAAATTTTGACGCGCACCCGCGACCCCGGGTCGCGATTCTTGACGCTGCCCCGCCTTCACCCCTCGGTGTCCGAGTAAGTAATTGGAAAATAACAGGAAAGCGGCTTCGGCACGGATGTTGCTTTCTCTGAGTCATGATGCAAACCCCAGCACAGCGCGCGACCCCTCAGCGTAGTGAAGACCGACAAGCGGAACTAACCGCCGCTTTCACCGCGTTCGGCACCGTATCCGAACAACTTGCCGACGCGTTCGACTCCCTGCGCATGCAGGTCGTCAAACTTCGGGGCGAACTGCGCGAAGCGCGCGCGGGCAGAGAACACCTGGCGGGCCGCCTCTCGGCCTTGCTGCAAGCGCTGCCCGCCGGCGTGCTGGTCCTCGGCGGCGATGGCAGCATTCAACAGTGCAATCCTGCCGCAAGCGAGCTCCTGGGTGAGCCCGTGCTCGGGCTGTCCTTCACGGCGGTACTGGCCCGGGCGGCGGTCGACTCCACGCGGATGCTCGAGCACGTCGAACTACGCGGCGGCCGTTTCGTGAACGTTTCGCGCCGCGAGCTGGGCGGCGACGGCGAGGTGGTTCTGATCGCCGATGTCACAGAATCGCACCTCATGCAGGTCTTGCTCGCACGACAGCAACGCCTTCTGACGCTCGGCGAGCTCGCAGCCGGACTCGCCCATCAGATTCGAACGCCGCTCTCAACCGCGCTCTTGTACGCCTCGCAGATGACGTTGCCGGGCCGTCATGCGGCCGAACTCGGTCGTTGCGCGCGGAAGACCGTTGCGAGCCTCGAACAGCTGGACAAGCTCGTCAACGACATGTTGGCGTTCACCCACGGAGGCGCCACACGGGAGACCGTCAGCCTGAGCGCCATTTTGGAGCAGGTCGCGAAGTGGCTGCGCCCCGCGCTGCGCAGCGGCGTGCGCCTCACGATCCGCACCGAGGCGCCTGAACTGTGCGTGCGGGTCAACGCCTCGTCGCTCGTCTCAGCCATTCTGAATCTCGCGACCAACGCTCTACAGTCGGCGCGTGGCGAACTGAACCTCGAACTCCTGGCCCGTCGCGCCAATGGCCGCGCGCAGATCGTCGTCTCCGACGATGGCCCAGGCGTGCCCGCGGACCTGCGGGCGCGCATCTTCGAACCTTTTTTCACGACCCGTGCCCGCGGCAACGGCATCGGGCTCGCGATCGTCCGAGCCGTCGTCGAGGCGCATCAGGGCACGATAGGACTCGCGGAATCCGCGGTCGGCGCGACATTCATCATCGACATACCAGCAGAGGAAAACTCATGAACGACTCGAACGGAACGGTCCTCGTGGTCGAAGACGATGTGGGCCTGCGCGAGGCACTGATAGACACCCTGCGAGCTGCCGGCTTCCGCGCGCTTGCCGCCGCCGATGGAGCCGACGCGCTGACAATCGTGGCGGAGCAGGAAGTGGCGCTCGTGATCACGGACATTCAAATGCCGGTCAAGGACGGCTATCGACTGCTGTCCGACCTGCGGCGATGCAGGCCCGAACTGCCCGTGGTTCTGATGACCGCATACGGCACCGTTGCGCAGGCGGTGGCAGCGATGCGCGAGGGCGCGACCGATTACATCGTCAAGCCTTTTGCCGCTCAGGCCTTGATCGAACTGGCTTGCCGACTGCTCACCCATCGAACGGCGCCGGGCGACGTGATCGCGGTCGATCCTGAATCCAAGCGTCTGCTCGGCCTCGCGAAGCGAATCGCCGAGACCGATGCAACCGTCCTGATCACCGGCGAGAGTGGTACCGGCAAAGAGGTATACGCGCGCTTCATTCGCGATCAGTCGGTCCGCTTCGACAAGCCCTACGTTGCGATCAACTGCGCAGCGATACCGGAGAATATGCTGGAGGCCACCTTGTTCGGCTACGAAAAAGGCGCTTTCACCGGGGCACTCGCGGCGCATCCGGGAAAATTCGAACAGGCGCAGGGCGGAACCCTGTTGCTCGACGAGATCTCGGAGATGGACCTCGGCCTGCAGGCGAAGTTGCTGCGCGTGTTGCAAGAGCGCGAGGTCGAGCGAATCGGCGGCACGCGCACGATTTCCCTCGACGTACGCGTCATCGCAACTTCAAACCGAGACCTGCCCGAGGAGGCGCGTGCCGGTCGCTTTCGCGCCGACCTATTTTATCGGCTCAACGTGATGTCGCTGCGCCTGCCGGCGCTCCGCGAGCGCCGCGGTGACATCCTGCCGCTCGCCCGTCACGCACTTTCCGCGTGCGCGCGCAGCGGGCGACCGATGCCGAGTTTTTCCGGCGACGCTGAACAAAAGCTGCGTTTGTACGACTGGCCCGGAAATGCGCGCGAATTGACCAACATCGTGCAGCGGGCCGCCTGGCTGGCCACCGGCCAAATAACCCCCGTGGATCTCGATTTCACGGGCGATCTCAACGCGCACACGGCGTCCACGTCCGCACCGGCGCCCAAGGCCCAGGAACAGGGCCTCGACTACGATCTGAAGGAACGCGAGCGGGAGCTGATACTGTCGACTTTGCGCATCACGGCCGGCAGCCGCAAGCTCGCCGCCGAACGCCTCGGGATCAGTGCGCGAACCCTGCGTCACAAGCTGCAGCAGTTCAAAGCCTCCGGTGTCGACGTGCCGGGCCTGCGCGAACCCCAGTTCGCATCGGCCTGATCTCGTGAGCAGTCTGCAAATCAGCCAAGTTCTCGCCGAAATGCGGGCCTTGCAAGCGCGCGCTTCGGGCGGATCTTCGGAGTCGACGCAGGCGGTCGGACAGCCGTCCGACTTCGCCAAACTGATCAAGGGACAGATCGATAGTGTCGCGAACATGCAAAACAATGCGACGGCCCTCGCAAACGCCTATGAGGCCGGCGACAAGAGCGCCGATCTGACCAAGGTCATGCTCGAAGTGCAGAAGGCCGGTCTCGCGTTTCACGCCATGACGGAGGTGCGCAACAAGCTGGTCGATGCGTATACCCAAGTCATGAACATGCCCGTTTGAGGCCCGAGACCTAAGCCATGGCCGAAGTCGTCACGATCCCGCCCAAAGGCTTGCTCGACACCATTCCGGGACTCAGGCAGGTCGGCTTGCTGGCCGGTGTCGCCGCCGCCATCGCCGCGGCCATCTGGCTCGTGATCTGGTCCCAGGGGCAGAGCTACACCGTGCTCTACGGTCAGTTATCCGAGCGTGAAAGCGGTCAAGTCATGGACGCACTCACGGCAGCGGGCATCGAATTCAAGCTCAACCCGGCCGGCGCCGTGCTGGTCCCGGACTCGAAGGTGCAAGAGGCCCGGATCCGCCTCGCGAGCCAGGGCCTGCCGCAGAGCGACGCAATGGGCATCGAAATGATCCAGAAGGAGTCGTCGCTGGGCACGAGCTCGATGATGGAAACCGCCCGTTACCAGTCGGTGCTCGAGACGGAACTCGCGCGTACGATCGTCAAGGTCCAAGGCGTGCAGACGGCCCGGGTGCATCTGGCCGTGCCCAAGCCCTCGGTATTCCTGCGGGATGCACACAAGGCCACTGCCTCGGTCATGCTTCAGCTTTATCCCGGACGGCAGCTCGAGCCCGGCCAGGTGGCGGCCATCGTGCACCTCGTGGCCTCCAGCGTGCCGGAACTTTCCGCCACGGACGTCACCCTCGTCGATCAAGCCGGCACGCTGTTGAACTCCCCCGACGACAACTCGGAAGCTGCGATCAGCACGCGCCAGTTCGAATACACACGCAAGCTCGAAAACAGTTACCGAAAACGCATCATCGATCTGCTCGAGCCGATCGTGGGGCCGGGCCGGGTGCGCGCAACCGTAACCGCCGATCTCGACTTCACCGTGACCGAGGAGACGCGCGAGAACTACGATCCGCAGAAAACGGCCGTGCGCAGCGAACAGACCAGCAGCGAGTCGCGCAAGGCGGGCGACGGGGCCGAGGGAATTCCCGGCGCGCTCAGCAACCAGCCACCCGGCACCTCGGGTGCACCCACGATTCCGGGCGCTTCGGGCACGCCGCAATCGACCGCCGCGAACAGCGCGCCAAGTTCCAGCAGCTCGCGCAGCACCCGCAATTTCGAAATCGACCGAACACTCCAGTACGTGAAACAGCCGATCGGTACCTTGAAGAGACTGAATATCGGCATCGTCCTCGACGAATGGCAAAAAGTCGACGCCAAGGGCAACGTGACCAACGCGCCGATGAGCGACACCGACATCAAGCGCTTCTCGCAACTCGTGCGCGAGTCCATCGGACTCAAGGATGATCGAGGCGACCAGTTGAACGTGCTCAGCCAGGCATTCAAGACCGACGCCCCGCCGCCGCCGATCGAAGCCCCGCCGTTGTGGCAGCAGCCCTGGGTCGTGCAGCTCGCCAAGCAGATCGTCGGCGCGCTGCTGGTTCTGGTGGTCGCATTCCTCATCCTGCGCCCCCTGATGAAGTCTCTGACCAAACCGGCCCAAACGCTGATCTCGGCCCAAGGCGCAAACGATCTTGCCGGCGACAAGGTGACGCTGTCGGGGAATCAGGACAAGGAGGCGATCAAGCTCGCTCCGAGCTTCGAACAGCAAATCGCAGCCGCCCGTTCGCTCGTGATCCAAGACCCGAAGCGTGCGGCGCAAGTCGTCCGGGATTGGGTCGCCGCCGATGGCTGACAAACCGGGAGAGCTCCCCGGCACTCAACGCGCGGCGATTCTGCTCATGAGTCTCGGCGAGCAGGATGCGGCCAATCTGCTCAAGCAGTTGGATGCGAGCGAGGTACAAAAACTCGGCGTGGCGATGGCCGAACTGAGGGAGGTGTCGCGCGACCAAATGACCGCGGTTGTCGAGAACTTCATCGGCATCGTCGACGGCAAGGCCGATGTCGCGATGTCCTCGCAGGAATACGTGCGCCGTGTACTGACCCAGGCGGTGGGCAAACAGAAGGCCGACATGCTCCTCGATCGCCTGTCCACCGGACAACCCGGACAGGGAATCGAATCGCTCAAATGGATGGAGGCGAAGGCGGTCGCGCAGATCGTGAGCGGCGAACACCCGCAGATCGGCGCGCTCGTTCTCTCGCACCTCGCGGCGGAGCAGAGCGCCAGCATCCTCGCGCTGCTGCCCGAGGCGATGCGCACCGAGGTGCTCATGCGCATCGCCTCTTTGAACGAGGTGCCGCAATCGGCGCTCAATGAACTCGATCAGATCGTGGCCAAGCAGGCCAATGCGCCGGCGCCGCCCCCTCTGCGCCAGATCGGGGGCGCGAAGACCGTTGCCGCCATCTTGAATGCGATGAAGAAGGAACAGAGCGGGGAGGAACTAGGCAAGATCGAACAGGCGGATGGGGAGATGCATCAGAAGATCAAGGATCTCCTGTTCATCTTCGACAATCTCCTCGAGGTCGACGACCGCGGCATTCAAGCGTTGCTGCGCGACGTGGGATCGGACACCCTCGCGCTCGCGCTGCGCGGCGCCGAACCCGAAGTCCAGGACAAGATCATGCGCAACATGTCGAAACGCGCCGCCGAGATCCTGCGCGACGACATGGAAGCGCGCGGCCCGGTCAAACTCGCGGAGGTGGAGGCGGCGCAGAAGGAGATCGTCGTGATCGCCATGAAACTCGCCGAGGAAGGCACCATCACGCTCGGCGGCAAGGACGCCGGCGACTATGTCTAAGGAGCGCTGTTGAACCAGCCAAAATTCGAAGCGTGGTCGCCGCCGGACGTGGGCGAGGCGGCCCCGAAAATGACGACCGCGGGCGGCCTGGCCGACCTTCAGGCGGAAGCGTACAAGGAGGCTTTCGAACAGGGCCTCGCCGAAGGACGCGAAGCCGGACACAAGGAAGCGCGTGCGCAAGTCGACCGGTTGGCCGCCATGTTCTACGACCTCGCGAAGCCCTTCGAAGTGCTCGATGAGGCGGTCGAGACAGAGCTGCTGACGCTCGCCATGGCACTCGCGCGCCAGATCGTGCGGCGTGAGATCAAATCCGATCCGACCCAGATCATCGGGATCATCCGGGAGGCGATCGCGGCCCTGCCGGTCGCGGCGCGGGAGGTCCGTGTGCATTTGCATCCCGAGGATGCGGCCGTGGTGCGCCAGCATCTCGCCCCGACCGAGCACGAGCGCGCGTGGACGATCTTCGAGGACCCCGTGATGGCACGCGGCGGCTGTGAGGTCAAGACGCCGACGTCGCGCATCGATGCGCGCCTGGAAACCCGTCTGGGCGCGATCTTGAGCGAACTGCTCGGCACGGAGCGACAGGCTCCCGGGCCGCGCGGTGGCGGACCGGCATGAGCGCCACGAAAGGCACGAGACCGCGTCCGAAGCAATGGGCAGAGCGACTCGGACAGGCACGCGCGCGCATGGCCGATGCCGGCAAAATCGTCGTCGAGGGCACGCTGAATCGCATGGTCGGCATGACCCTCGAGGCAGTGGGCTGCGAAGCGGCCGTCGGTGATCGTTGCCTCGTCGACACGGCGGACGGCAAACAAGTCGAGGCGGAAGTCGTCGGCTTCTCGGCGGATAAATTGTTTCTGATGCCGACCGGCGATATCCGCGGCCTCAAGCCGGGCGCGCGGGTCGTGCCCATCATCGGCGCATCCACGATTCCCGTCGGCGATGGACTTCTGGGGCGCGTCTTGGACGGCGCCGGTCGACCGCTCGACGGCCTCGGCGAACTACGCTGCAGTGAGCGCCTGGCGGCGGCGCCGGAACCGATGAATCCCCTCATGCGGCGCGCGATTCGCGATCCTCTAGACGTCGGTGTGCGGTCCATCAACGCGCTGCTCACGGTCGGCGGCGGCCAGCGCATCGGCCTGTTCGCCGGATCCGGCGTCGGCAAGTCGGTCTTGCTCGGCATGATGACGCGCTACACCAAGGCCGATGTGACGGTGGTCGGCTTGATCGGCGAGCGCGGCCGGGAGGTTCAGGACTTCGTCAGCAACACGCTCGGTCCTGACGGCATGCGCCGCGCCGTCGTGGTCGCGACGCCGGCCGATCATCCGCCCCTGATGCGTCTGCACGGCGCGTGGCTCGCGACCGCGATTGCGGAATACTTCCGTGACCGAGGGCTCAAAGTGCTGCTGCTGCTCGATTCGCTGACACGCTTTGCCCAGGCGCAACGCGAAATCGCCCTCGCGATCGGCGAACCGCCGGCCACGAAGGGCTATCCGCCGTCGGTTTTCGCGCGTCTGCCGCAGTTGGTCGAGCGGGCAGGAAACAGCGATCGGGGCGTCGGTTCGATCACGGCGTTCTATACGGTTCTGGTCGAGGGAGACGACCAGAACGATCCGATCGCCGATGCCGCCCGTGCGATCCTCGACGGCCACATCGTGCTGTCGCGGCGGCTGGCGGAGAACGGGCTCTATCCGGCCATCGACATCGAAGCGTCGATCAGCCGCGCGATGCATCAGATAGCGACGCGGGATCAGCAGGATCTCGCCATGAAATTCAAACAAGTCTATTCGCTCTATCAACAGAATCGAGACCTCATCACGGTCGGCGCCTACCGGCGCGGCGCCGATCCGCGGCTCGATCAGGCCGTCGATCAATGGCCCAAGATCCTCGAGTTCCTGCGCCAGGACATGTACGAACCCGTGGGATTCGAGCGCAGTTACGCCGATCTGCAGAAACTCGTGACGCAATTCTCGGTACCCCCGGGCACAACCGGCAGATAGTGTGAGGCAGTGATGAAATCCAAGCGTTTCGAACCCATTCAAGAAGTCGTCGCCCGATCGGCTGACGAGCTGCAACGGGCGATGGCGGATTCCCAACGCCGGGTCATGGAACTCGAGCGACAGTACGATCAGCTCAAATCGTACCGCGAGGACTACATCCGCAAGGCGGCTCAATCGAGCGCGGCGATGGATGCCGTGCGCCTGCAGAATTACCGCGCATTTCTCGATCGGCTCAGCGACGTGCTGCGCCTGCACTTGCAAAAGCTCGGCGTGGCGCGTGCCGACTACGAGTCGCGGCGCACGCTCTGGTCCGACAAGCGCGTCGAATCGGAGACGCTGAGCCGCGCCGTGGAACGCTTTCGACGCGAAGAGAACCAGGCAGCCGATCGGCGCGAACAACGCGAGGGTGACGAGACGGCGATGCGCCTCGTGCTGGCGGGGTCCCGCGGCACAGACTGATACCCTGGCACGGCATTTGCTTGGGCATCGGTATGAACGCAAACATACCCGTATTGGCAACTGCCCCCCAGCCCAACCCTGCGGGCACCGCGGCCGCCCCGCCGGGCATCGCCGCCTCGCCGGACTCGTCGAAAGCAGGAGACTTCGCCAACGCTTTGACCGTGGCGGGAAAAGCAAGCGAGCGAAAATCCGGCCTCGGTGCGAAGGCCGCTTCCGCGCCGGCGGGCAGCGAGTTGCCGCTCGGCGGCATGGTGGCTCCGCCTCAGGCCGTGATCTTGCCGCCGTCACTTCCGCTGCCAGCCGCGGGCGGCGCAACTGCCACAATGGTCGCAACGTCGGCAGTCGCGGCGAGCGCCGCGTCGCTGGTCGTCGCTGGCGGCGTAAAAGCGGATGGCGTGACGGCGGCGCCCAAGAGCATCGGTGCGGCGGTCGTCGAACGCACGATCGCCAGCGCTGCCGCCGCGCTCGCGGAGGCGAAGACTGAAGCGCAAGACTCACCAGCCACGAACACGGCGCAGGCGGCATCAGCCACTGCCCCAAGCAACCCAGGCACTGCTGCAAGCGCTGCGGCGTCCGTCTCATCAGCCGACCTGAAGGCAGCGTTGGCCACGGCGGATACGATCGCATCGAACCAGGCCGTCGCATCCGACGATGCTGCCGCCGCCAAGCTCGCCGCCTCGGTGAGTACCGCAATCACGACGGCAACGACCGCTGGGGTCACGACAGCCGATGCGGCCAAGCAGGTCGCGGCCCGTGGTTCCGAAACCCAGGCAAAGGCACCAGGCGAGATCGCTGCCGCCATTTCCAGCGGTCCACCCGTGGTCCCGCCGAGCGCCGATAAGACCTCGCTCCAGCGGGCCAAAACCGAAGCATCAGCGACTGGCGATCAGACCTCCGCGGTCGTCGCCGCTGCGAGTTCAGACACGACGCGCGACGTGTCCAGCCATGCCGCCGGCGTCTCTCCGGCAGTGATGCGCGGGCTTGATCCGTCCGCTGCCAGTACGGCCCAACTCGCGATCGACACAGCTGCAGAATCGGCAGCGGCGCGAGGTGCGCGCGATGCGAGCTTACAACGTGGCGCCGATGCCAAGTCCGGCGCACGGGCCGCCGCGGCGGTCGACAACGCGGAAGTTACCGGTGCGACGAGCACACAGTCTGCGGCGACAACAGCCGCAACAGCCACGACGCCAGCCACCGCGCCGATCACGGCGCTGGCTGCCATCGCGAATGGTACCGTAAAACACGCGCCCGGCGACGCTGTCGCGGCGGTCGCGAGTCCCGCGCTCACGCCCGCCAGCGACGGCACGGGCGCGACGCTGCAGCTGACGCCCGATGCAGCGGTTTCGCCGGCGACGGGCGGCGCCGCTTCCGGCGCGAGCGCGAGGATCGATGCGCCGATCGGAACCCCTGCGTTCAACGATGCCGTGGCGAACCGCGTCTCTTGGATGGCCGGTAACAACATCACCGGCGCGACCCTGCAGGTCAGTCCGCCGCAGTTGGGACCGATCGAACTGCGGGTTACGATCGAAGCGGGACATGCCCAGGTGTGGATGAGCTCGCACAATCCCGCGACCCTCGATGCCCTGCATAACAGTTCGCCGAAACTGCGCGAAATGTTGAGTTCGCAGGGCTTCCAGCAGGTGAGCGTGGACGTCTCGCAGCGTTCTTTCCAGGACAGTTCCTCGCCGTATTCCCAGGCGCAGGTGTGGACGCCCCAGCCGCAATCCGACACCGAGGACATCAGCACCACCGCTCAGCCCGCGCTCACGACCGCGTCACGCGCAAGTCTCGGCGTGCTGGACGCCTACGCCTGAAGCAGGTTCGAGCGTCGAAGATAGTGCCGCAGCGCCGGCGTCGTCAGGATCGTGCTCACGATCGCCATGATCACGAGCATCGTGAACATCTTTGCTGAGATCACGCCCAGATCGAGGCCCACGTTCAGCACGATCAGTTCCATCAGTGCCCGCGTGTTCATCATGAAGCCGATGATCGACCCCTCCGCGTGGCTCAGCCCGCAGCGACGCGCGCCAAGGTAGGCGCCCAGCAGTTTTCCACCCGACGCGAGGGCGACCACAGCGAAACACCAGGCCCAATCGGTCGGGGTCGCGAGCCCGCCGATCTCCGTCCGCAGGCCGGTATAGGTGAAGAAAATCGGCAGGAAGAAAACCAGGACGAAATCGCCGACCCGCTGACGCCATGCGGCGACCAGTTCCCGTTCGTCGAACAGGATGACACCCAGCATGAAGCCCCCGAAAATCGCGAAGATGCCGATCGCCGAAGTCGCCATCGCGGCGAGAAATATCGCCGCGAGCAGGCCGCCGAGAAGATTGCTCGACAGGACGCCCGCGCGCGGCCCGGAGCGCGCGATCGCCCGCTTTAGCAAGGGCCGCACGAGCGTCACGCAGGCGATGCCGAAAGCCGCGACCGCGGCGATGCGCAAACCGAAATGCAAGGGATCGAAATCACTGCGCACGAGCGTCGTGATGGCGGCGAGCAGCAGCCAGCCGACGACGTCGTTGACCGCGGCCGCGCTGATCGCGATCACGCCGAGGCGCGTGCGCGTCAGCTCGAAGTCCATCATGATGCGGCCGAGGATCGGCAGTGCCGTGATCGAAAATGCGGTGGCCACGAACAGCGCCGAATCCAGGGGTTTGGCCTGCGGCGAAAGCGCGGGCGCCGACCAGAGGCCGAAGCCGAATCCGAGCGCGAATGGCAGCACGAGGCTCGCGATGGAGACCCAGGCGACGGCGGTTCGATTGGCCCCGCTCGTCAGATGCGCAAAGTCGAACTCGAGACCGACTTGGAACATCAGCAGAACGAGTCCGAGGCCCGACAGAGCGAGCATCGGCTCCGGCGGGGCCGAATGAAACACGAAAGCAAACTGGGTCGGTGCAACGGCGCCGAACAGGGACGGACCCAGCAAGATCCCGAGCACGATCTCCCCGACCGCCGCGGTCTGTCCCAGCCGGCGCGCAAGAGCGCCTCCGAGGCGACCCGCGATGACGATGATCGCAAGCTGCAGCAAGACGAAGAACAGGATCGTCTCGTTCTTGTGCACTTCAGCCCAGTCCTCCGCTGATCGCGATGACCTGGCCGGTCACGTAGCCGGCCGCATCGGACGCGAGGAAACTGACGAGATCCGCGACCTCCTCGGGCGTCCCGGCACGTTTCATCGGCACGAGTTCGGCGATGCGGGCGGGATCGAAGGCGGGGCTCGCCATGCCGGCGGCGATGATGCCGGGAGCGACCGCGTTGACCGTGATGCCGCGGCTCGCGAGCTCGAGGCTCAGCGACTTGGTCGCTGCGTTGAGCGCGCCTTTCGCGGCCGCATAATTGACTTGGCCGCGATTGCCGATCAGCGCCGTGATCGAGGAAATGTTGATCACGCGGCCCCACCGCGTCCGGATCATCGGCAGCAGCAGCGGCTGGGTTACGTGATAGAAGCCGCCCACCGTGACGTCGATGACCCGGTGCCATTGCGTGGCGCTCATGCCGGGGAACGCGGCGTCGTCGTGGATCCCTGCGTTGTTGACCAGGATTTGGATCGGTCCTTCCAGGAGCATTGCCTCCAAGGCATCGCGTGTCGCGATCTCGTCCGTCACGTCGAAGGAGACGGCCCGCGCACTACCGCCCGCCGCGATGATCGCGGCGGCAACCGCCGCTGCGGCGTCCTTGCCCTGATTTGCATGCACGAAGACTTCATGACCCGCCGCCGCCAGGCGTCGGCAGATCGCCGCGCCGATGCCGCCGCTGCCGCCCGTGACGAGCGCGCGTTTACCAGATCCTGTCATGATTTACCCCGCTGAGCCCTGCTGAACCGCGATCGTAGCGCGGCCGCCGACGAGCCACAGCGACGGATTCAGCGGTCCGCTGTCGGCGCAGACCTGGAACTCGTACAGCATCGTCCCCGCGTTCCCAGCGATCCGGGTCGCCGTGCACAGCAAATCGGCGGTGATCGCGTCGATGCGCGCGACGCCGAAGCGCACGTCGCGCACGCTAGCGAGGTACCCCATCCGTGGTGACGGGTCATCCGTGCAGAGCACTCCGTGCAGGGCGATCGCCTGCGCCGCGTATTCGATCGCGCAGGCGATTCCCAACCGCCCGCCGCTGCGTAGGGGATGGTCCGCAGCCCGATGGTTGCCGCTACGGCAAACGATCCGCAGCACGTCCCATTCCAGGACTTCCTCCAGCAGACACATGCGCCCTCCATGCGGCAGGCTGCGCTCGATCCAGGCTCGGTCGCGACCCTGGTGACTACTCGGACGGGCTCCTAGCGCCACGATTCGATCTGGACATGCACGCGGGTGTCTTCGAGGTAATCGAGCACCGTGGCGCCGCCCTCGCGTAGCGCGAACCGACGCAGCAGCGGCAAACCGCGCGCCGCCGGAATGGCCATGCGCAAAGATTCGAGGGCCGGTTCGGACAAGGTTTCGGCGACTGCGTCGGTGAGCGTGGCTGCGATACTCCCGAGGGATGCACGGCTGCGGGCCGGCGACAGCAGTAAGCCGATCGCAAAGGCGTCGGGAATGGGCCGCTTGTCATGCAGGGGCGCGGGATATTCGGTGTCATAGGCGATCATCAGCACCGAGCGCCCGTCGGCCGACACTTGAGCGAGCGCCTCGAGCAGTCCCGCCGCGAAGCTGGCGTCGAAGGCGCAGAGTACGTTAGAGGGCGCCATGGCGCCCGTGGCGATGCTCCAGTAGCCCGCGGCCGCGTTATGCACCGAGTTGGAGAACCGGGTCGGGGAGATCTCCCGGGAAGGCTCGGCCAGCGCCGCGCAGATCTCGTGGCAGTTGTGGCCGTCGCCGCCCGATGACGAGAACACACTCGCCGTGCCCGCCGGGTTCAGATCCGCGCGGGCAACGGTTTCGAGCGCCACGGCGAGCGCGAGCTTCACGACCCGCCCGGTGCGCCGACGTTCCGCCGGCGGCAGCAACTGCGGCGTCGGCAGTATCGTCGCCGTCGGCGCATAGGCGTTCTCGCCGTTCAAGACGGCCGCCGCGTCCGGCCAGCCGCCGAAGCCCGGTCCCAGCACTCCGATGCCGTCGACGTAGGCGAAGGCGCTCATCCGGGGAGCCCGAAAATCAGACTGCAATTGGCGCCGCCGAAGCCGAACGAGTTGCTGAGCACCCGCCGGGCTGGAAAGCGGCGATTCTCGGTAAGATAACGCGCGGTCAGCTGCGGATCCACGTCGCGCGTGCCCGTCCCCCCAGGCAACAGCTCCGCCTGCAGGCTGATCGCGCAGATGACTGCTTCGAGCGCACCCGCCGCGCCCAGCGTATGTCCCGTCGCGCCCTTGGTCGAACTGCAGACCAGATTTGGACCGAATACGCCGCTCACCGCCTGGCTTTCAGAGCGGTCGTTGCTTGGCGTGGCCGTCCCATGCAGATTGATGTAATCGATCGCTTCCGGTGCGAGTGCGGCGCTCGTCAGCGCCGCCTGCATCGCGAGGCGTGCGCCCAGTCCCTCCGGATGCGGAGAGGAGATGTGGTGAGCATCGCTCGATTCACCGACACCCAGCAAAAGCACGGCGTCGTCGGCGGGTGCGTCTGGGACGCGCTCCAACAGCGCAAACGCGGCCGCCTCGCCGATCGAGATGCCGTCGCGCGATCGATCGAAGGGACGGCAGGGGGAGTGCGAGGTCAATTGCAACGAGTGAAAACCGTACAGCGTCGTCAGGCAAAGCGAATCGACGCCGCCGACGACGGCGGCGTCGATCAATCCCGCCTCGATCATCCGTTGCGCCGAGGCAAAGACTTTGGCGCTCGATGCGCAGGCGCAGGAAACGGCCGCGGCGGGTCCCGAGAGTTCGCAGCGGCGCCGCACGTAGTCGGCGATGGAGAAGGAATTGTGGGTCGCGCCGTAGTGGAAATCACGCGGCAACTCGCCGCTGTCCGGCGCTCGTTCCCGGTAGGCGAGTTCGGTTTGCAGAATGCCGGAGGTGCTCGTACCGATGAAGACCCCGATTCGACCTCTGCCCCAGCGATGCGCGGCAGCTGCGACCTCCTCGAGGAAACGGTCCTGACGCAGGGCAAGTTCCGCAAGACGATTGTTGCGGCAATCGTAGGTCTGCAAGGCCGGGGGCAGGCTCTGCGCGTCGACGCCCGCGACCTCGCCGACATAGGTGTCGAGTCTCACGGTCTCGAACCCACAGGGCGCGAGACCGCTGCGACCTCGCTGAAGAGATTCGCGGGTCTGCGCGTTCCCTGCACCGATGCAACTGGTTGCGGTGAAGGATTTCAACAGCAGCGGATTCATGCGTTCCGGTCGCTCAGGCCTGCGCAGCGCGCAAAGTCACCGTCCGCAGTCCGGCCGCCTGGACGGCGTCGAGCAAGCGCGGCAGCACGTCGAGAATCACGGGACCGCCCGCCCGGGTCCGGGCGGCATGGCCGTCATGGAGCAACAAGATGTCCCCGCCACGCAGCGAGTTCGTGAGCCGGTCGAGCACGGCGCCCGGATCGCCGTTCACGGTATCGAAGCCGCGACGCGACCAACTGGCGAGTCGCAGCTGCAATCGGCTCAACACCGGCTCGAGGAAGGGGTTGCGCAAACCCGCGGGGGCGCGGAAGAAGCGAGGTTCCTCGCCGATCTCCGCCGCAATGCAATCTTGGGCCCGTCCGATGTCGGCGCCGATCGCCGCGGGTCCTTGCAAAGAAAATGAATGAGCATGGGCGTAACTATGGTTCTCGACCGCGTGTCCTGCCGCGTGGATCTCCCGGGCGAGACTCCGGTGACGCTCGACCTGCTTGCCGATGCAGAAAAAACTCGCTTTGGCGTCCCGCGCCTGCAGCAGCGACAGCACCCGGGGCGTGACCTCAGGATCTGGGCCATCATCGATCGTCAGCGCCACCGCGCCTCGCGCCGCCCACGGCGCGGGCAGGCGGGTCCAGTTCGGCCCGAGCAGGCTGCTGCGCGGCCATAGGCCTGCCGCGGTGAGCGCCAGGTGATCGGCCACTACGAACCCGAGCGCGACGGGCCAACTGCGGGGGCGGACGAGACAGCCGACGCCGGCGGCCAGATGCAAGGCCACCGAGGCGCGGATGAACGGTGAGGGTCGCCAGGTCCGCTTCAAGGGCCTAGGCCCCGCAATCGTGAATCCAAAAAATTCTCCCAGAGCGCGAGCCAAGTCGGCCAATCATGACCGCCGGCCACCACATCGACGTCGCGCGACGGCAATGCCGTCGCCATGAGTGCGTGGGCCGCGGCAAAGCGATCGTCCCGGCCAAACCCAAGATGGCAGCTCAGGCGCGACTCGTGCAGCGTACCGATGAAGCGCCATATTCGCCGCTCCTCGTCGATCGACGCAAGCGCATCCGGGCTCCAGGTCGTCAGACCCCCCGCCCGGGCGATCTCGGCGATCACCATGCGGTTTCCCAGGTAGGGGGCGAGCAGGCACAAGCCGTCGATGTGGGCGTCGATGTGGGCGTCGATGTGGGCGTCGATTTGGGCGTGCTGCTGGTGGCTCCGCTCGGCCGCGTACTGCAGGGAAACGTACCCGCCGAGCGAAATGCCGCCCAACCAGATGCTCCGGCAGCCGGCCGCACGCGCTGGTGCGATGATTCTCTCCTGCAGCAGGGTGAGCGCGCTTCGATCCGTCAGATGCGCGAATTCAACGTCGACGAAGGAGATATCCGCGGCGATTCGGCGTCGCTGCACGGCCTCGGCGAATCCCTGCGCCGCAAATTCCTCGAGAGTCTGGTAAGCGCCCGGGAGCAGCACCAAACGGGTCGTTGCGAGACGATCGGCCCGGGCCGGTGCGAACAGTTCACGCATGCGTGCGTGCCGCCGAGCCCATGGCGGAGAACAGCAAGGCAAGCAGCGCGCCGGGTGCGACCGTGCACCCCAAGGCTTCGAGCACCGGCACGCCGGAGAATGCCAGCAGCCCAAAGCCGATCACCGTCGCGACATTGGCGAGCGCGAGCGCCGCGATCGTCACGGGCCTCGCGCCCCCGTCCGGAAGGGCGAAAAACAAGGCGTAGTTCGAGCCGACGGCGACGACCAACAGCATTCCGATCAAATGCAGGATCGTGAGCTGGCGGCCCGCGAGCGCCAAGGCGGCCGCCACGCATAGCACGGCGAGGATCAGCGGCACCAGCACACGCAGGACCCGGCGCGCCGAGCGCAAGACCAAGCACAAGAGCACGACGATCGCCGCGAAACCGGCAGCCGACAAGCGGATCGCTTCCGACAGATACCCCGCATACAACGCGTCGGACTCCTGCTTCAGATCCAGCACCGTCGCCGCGGGAACCGCGCTCGTCGCCAGCGCGGCGCGCAGGGCCGCCGTGTCCAGCGGCCGGTCCTCGGCGCCGGGCAGGGCGTGCAAGGGCAGCAGGGCATTCCAGGTCGATCCGCGATGCAGGATCAAGGCCTCGAAGCCGGTCGCCAAGGAGGTGCCGCGCAAATCAGCGCCGCTCAGCGGCGCGTCGGCGCGTGCCGCGGTGACGGCCGCCACGAAGGGCCCGAGTCGGTCCCCACCGATCGCCAGACCCTGGGTCGCCGCGCGCAGGCGAAGCTGCAGAGTCGCCGGGTCAGGCAGGCTCGCGCGGCGCCGCTCCTGGGTGCTGCGGCTCGGCAGATAATTCGCCGGGCTGTCGTAGCCGCCGAGTTGCCCCGACTCGACCAACCTGTCGAGGCTCACACCGACCCGTTCGGCGTCGCGTAGGACACTCTCGAGGTCCGGGCCGCCTACCACGACGAGATCGCGTACGTCGGCGGTACCCAAGTCCCGGCGCAACAAGGCGTCGAAGGCCAAGTCGGCCGCGGGGACCGGGCTCAAGGCGCTTAGCTCTCGGTTCCAGAGGGAATCACGATGCACGACGAGCACGGCGACAGCCAGCATTCCGACCGCGAGCAGCAGGGCGCGGGGATGGCGCACCCGCGCCAGCGCTCGGCCGAGGCGCTCACCGATCGGCGCAAGGTCGCGCACGACGAGTTGCGCCGGCACGATCTCCGGCAGGACGAAACGGGTGACGAGGGCCGCGGCAACCAGACCGCTGATCGAATACGCGCCGAGCTGAGCGAGTCCGGGAAATCGCGACGCCAATAGTGAAGCAAAGCCGCAGATCGAGGTCAGTACCCCTAAGCGAACCGTGGGCCAGACCTGCCGTCGCCACCGCTGCGCACGCGCCAGCCCGGCGCCCGTGCGCACGGCGGCCGTATGCACGGCGCCCGGCTCCTCGGCGGCCGACTGGCCGGTCCGCGATTGCACGAAGAAATAGATCGAGTAATCCACCGATTCGCCGATCAGCGTGATGCCGAATCCCAAGGTGATGCCATGCACGGTGCCGAACCCCAAGGCGACCGTGGCGATGCCGGCGAGCGCACCGGTCAGCACGGGCATGAGCCCCAACAGAACCGCGGGCACCGAGCGATAAACGAGCAGCAGCAGAATCACGATCAAGCTCGTGCTCGCGGCGGACAGCCGTACGGCGGCATCTTGGATGCGGCTTCGCGCCTGCACCGCGAACACGCCCGGACCGCTCAAGCGCAGGCGCGCCGTGGAGTCGGGACCCAAGGCTTGCAAGGCGGCGAAGGTTTGCCGCATGAACTCGATGGCGTGTTCTTGCGCGTCGGTATCGGAGCCCGCCGCCTGCGTCTGCACGACGAGCAGGCTGCGACGCGTGTCCGCCGAGGTCCAAACACCGGCGTCTCGCCGAGGACCGGGCGTGTTCTCCAAGGTGTCGAGGATGCCGAGCATTTCGCCGGTCGGATCGCGCGTGAGCAGGGGCGCGAACAGCGCGCCTGCCGGCGTCGCGAGTTCGTCCAGCGTCGCGGCGATCGCTTTTCTCAAGCCGGCAGTGGAAAACCGCTCGGCATCGACGTCGCGACTGAGCGTGTACCGATGCGTGAACAGGAACTCGCGGTCGCGCTCGGCGGTCACCGGCTCGCCGTCGTCGACGGCCAGGAACTGGTCACTGGCCCGCAACCGTGCTGCGAAGGCGCGCGTCAGCTGCGCACGGGTCGCGGCGTCACCACCCTCGACCGCGCCGAGGATCAGGCGCGACGCTGGGCCCTCGCGCAACTGATCCACGAGCAGCTGCTGTGCCGCCGTGGGATGGGCCGGCAGGAAGGCCGACAAATCCGCGAGGTAGTGGGCGCGCAGCACGATCAGGCTCGCCGATCCCAGGAACAACAACCAGAGCGCCACGGCGAGCGCGCCGCGCCGATTCATGAATGCGGCCGGGTCATGGCGCCGTCGAGGGGCGCAGCGTCATCAAGGATCGGTCGCCGTTCGTCTGGCCGATTTCAACCCGGGATAGTTCCTCGCCGTGTCCCTCGATTCGAATGCGCGCCACGGACTGCAGCGTCACCGGGTCGCGAGGCACCAGCTCGAGTGTCCAATGCTCGACATTGCCGTCGATGTCGACGTGAAACAGACGTTCGAGGGTCGCGCGGTCACCGGCGAGCGTGGCGCGTATCCCCTCGATCAGCGGCGCGATCTGCGGGTAATCGGCAAGTTGCAGCACATGGCGGTGAGAACCGCGCTGTAGCGTCAAGACCGCGCCGGCGGCGATCAGCGTCTCGGCGCGCGGCTCGATGGTCTGCTTCTCGAGCCGATCCGGGGCGTCGTAGCGCAATTCGCCGCGTGACTCGATCGGACGATTGAGAACTTTCAAGAACTGCTGTTCCACATAGTCCGAATGGGCGTGTGTGCGTTGTGCGAAGGCCTGTAGCAGTTGCCCGAGCGCGGCGTCCTCGGCCCGCGCGATGGATGCCGACGCGAATACGGCGAGCAGCGTCATCAGCACGCGCATCAGCGTCGCGACTTCGGGGCGCTGCCGGCCCAAAAGTCGAAAAAGTTGAACCAGTTGAGCGGATCGCTGCGACAGTAGCGATCGAGGAGCGCGGCATAGCGGTCCACCGCCTCGCGCACGGCCGCCGCGCGACCGCCCGCCGAGACTTGACTGAAATCGGCGAGCGGTACGAACTCCACGTGATAGCGATTCCCGCCTCGGTAGAGGCCGATCATGAAGATCACCGGGCAGCCGAGAATCGCGGCCGTGCGCATCGGACCGGTCGGCAGATACGCCCTTTGTCCCAGCACGGTGACCTCCTGCAGCGGTTCCTCGCCCAGCGTTCGGTCGGCGAGCACCCCGACGAACGCGCCCGCCGCCAGACGCTCGGAAATCCGCAGCATCGCGTCGATGTGACCCAGCCCGATCACGTCGGTGCGCGCGGCGGGGTTGATGGCGCCCAAGATGGCGTTGATCTTGCGGGCGTTCGCCTCGTACATCGCCATGACGACCGACAATCCGCTGTGTCGGCGGCCGACGCTGCTGACGACCTCGAAGCTGCCCATGTGCGACCCCATGAGAAAGGCTCCGCGTCCCGTCGCGAGTTGCTCGCGCATCAAGGCCGCTCCCTCCACCGAAATGTCGAACAGATTCTCCCGCTCGTTGATTAAAAAGACGCGATCGTGAATCGTGGTCGAAAAAACCAGCAGGTGGCGGAACCGGTCGCCGGCCGTCGGGGTGCGACCGAGTGCCAGCCGAAGATAGCGGCGTGAGTGCCGCCGTGCATTGGGTGCGAACAGTAAAAAATACAGTGCGATCACGTAGAGCGGCAACCGGCTCAGGCGCCGTCCCAAATGCAGGGAAACGAACGCCATGAGACGCAGCATCCGCAAGCTGCCGCGCTCGCGTTCG
>Ga0116226_10000451_pt1 | contig 34897 bp, 37 predicted proteins | sample S1TSphfallax_FD_89692 | JGI IMG/M metagenome (GOLD analysis project Ga0116226, IMG submission 89692) | Host-associated microbial communities from peat moss isolated from Minnesota, USA - S1T2_Fa - Sphagnum fallax MG | ecosystem: Host-associated > Plants > Peat moss > Unclassified | place: USA...
CAACCGGCTGGGCGAGGCGGGCAGCGCGCTGATGGCGGCGGCGGTGAGTATTGTGCTGACGCTGGTTTGCGCGGTGCCGATGGTATGGGTGGACAAGGCGTGGACGCGGCTGCTCAGCCGGGCCTCCGGTCTGGTGCTGCGCCGAAGGGCGCCTATGCCCATCCCGGCGCGGGTGCGTGCCGTGCCGGTCACCGTGCGGGATCACGGCGGTGCTCCGGGCGGGTAAAACACCGCGACAGACTGTTACATTTTCGGTCTTGAAGCCCCGCATAGCGGCACTAAAATAATTGCCGGATTTGCCTGATTTCATTTCTTGATGGTGAGAGCTATGGGAAAAACGAGGTTATGGCGTTTGGCGGTGATCGGCGGCGTGCTGCTGGCCGGGCTGGCGGCGGCGGGGCCCGCGAATGCCTGGGGGCGTGTCGGATTCTTCTTTGGCCTGCCGCCGATTGTCGTGGGGCCGCCGGCCTATTATCCGCCACCATATTACTATTATCCCGCTCCGGTTTACGCTGCGCCGCCGGTTTATGCTGCGCCGGCCGCGCCTTCAGGCTATACTTGCTATGCCGGGCCCTATGTCTGCCCGTTGCAGGCCGAGCATCCGGTGGGCGGGAATTGCGCCTGCCCGGCCTATGGCGGGAGCAGCGTGGCGGGAACGGTGAAATAAGGTTTTTTCTCTGCGAGGAGGATAAAATGGGCTTGAAAGGGATTTTGCTGGCGGGATTGGCGGTGCTGGGCGGCGGCGCAGCCTTTGCACAGAGTGCGCCGCAGGCTTTGGCGGTGGCGCCGGGCGTCGTGGTGGTGGTGGAACCTACTGGGGCGGCAGCGCCGGTGGCGGCGATGCCGGACCCGTTCGCGATGATGCAGCAGATACAGGCGCAAATGCAGGCACAGATGTCGGCCATGATGGCGGCGGCGGCGCAGGATAATGCGGCGGAGATTGAGCAGGCGGCAGCCAGCGGCACCGATGCCACGGCCCAAAATGGCGCCAGCGTGATGGTGACCAGCATTTCCAACGGAAATGAAAGTTGCACGCGGCGCGAAGTGATATCGCCGGACGGCAAGTCGCAGGTGAGCGAGACGGGGAATGGCTGCGCGGCGCTGATGGGCGGGGCGGCGGGTCCGGCGGCCCCGTCGGGCGGTATGGCGCCGGTGGCGTTGCCCGATGCCGTGGCGCCGAAACCTGCCGTGCCACAGACGGTGATCGCGCGTGCGGCGTCCCCCATGATGGTCGCTGACCGGGATTGATCTGCGCTGGCCGCAAGGCGGCTGGGGCTAAACTTCCGCGTTGCCGCCTGAGAGAATCACGGCGATGGTTTGGCCGCGCGTTTCGATGCGGCGGGCCAGCAACGCGGCAAGCGCCACCGCGCCGCCTGGCTCCACGATGAGTTTAAAGTGCCGTGCCGCGAAATGCTGCGCGGCGCGAACCTCGTCATCCGTGGCGGTAAGGCCTGCCTTGAGGCGAACCCGATTGATGGAAAACGTTAGTTCTCCTGGTGTTGGTGTTAGAATAGCATCGCAGAATTTTGAGCCCTTGCCGGAATTTTTTTCCCGGGTGCCGGAGGCGAGCGAGCGCGCCGTATCGTCCCAATCCACCGGCTCAGCGGCGTAGATTTTGGTGGCGGGGGAAGCGGCTTCTAGGGCCAGGGCGCAGCCCGCGATGAAGCCGCCGCCGCCCGTGGGGACGATCAAGACATCCAAGGCGAGGCCTGCGGATTTTGCATCCTCGGCGAGCTCGAGTGCGGCGCTGCCCTGGCCTGCGATGACATCGGGATGCTCATAAGGCGGGATAAGCGCGGCACCGGAGCGGGCGACGATATCCGCGGCGATGGCTTCGCGGTTTTGCGTATCGCGATCATATTCGATGATCGTGGCACCCCAGAATTTTGTGGAATCGCGTTTGATGGCGGGCGCGTCCGAGGGCATGACAATCGTAGCCGGGATGCCGAATGAGGCGGCGGCGCAGGCGATCGCCTGGCCGTGATTGCCGGAGGAATAGGTGACGACGCCATGCGCGCGTTGTTCGGGCGTTAATTGCAGAATCGCGTTGGTCGCGCCGCGAAGTTTGAAACTGCCGGTTTTTTGCAGAACCTCGGGTTTGATGAGGATGGTCGCGTTCAGCAACCGGTCCAGCGCTGTGTCGCGGAGCATCGGCGTGCGGACGATATGCGGGGCGATGCGGGCCTGCGCGTCGAAGATCGCTTGGGGGGAAATCATGGGCGCGGTATTAGCACGCCGGCGTCAGGGGCCGATATGCGGCAGACGCGATAGATGTCGATGATCTCAGCCCCCGCGCGCCTGGGGATGAGCGCCACCGGGTTCGGGCAGGCATCTTCATGGCGGGAGACGAGCAGGCCGGTGGCGCCCGCAAGATGGGAAGGCGGGGCGGAGAGATAGGTCCAGCGCGGGCCAAACCCCGCCACGGGAATGCCGGCCGGGGCGTAGAAGGCGAGCACGGAGGTCGTGGCGTAATCATCCGAGGTGAGAAATGCGGGGTCCGCGGCGGCGGCGGCGGTCGCCAGAGCGGGCCAGCCGCCGAGCTGGAGCGCGGCGGGATCAAACCGCGCGGGGATGGGGATGGGACTCGCCAGCGCCTGGGCATAGGCCAAAGCGGTGAGGGAGAAGCCGAGCGCCAAAGCGGGCTTGAGCCAGCGGCGCAGCGTCGCCATCGGGAGCGAGGCGGCGGCAAGGCAGGCGGAAGGGTACATCACCGCCGCCCAATTGCCCTGCACTCGATCCGAGAGGACATGTTCGAGAAAGACAACGCCGGGGACGATGGTGAGCCAGACGAGGAGATGTCCGGCCTGGGAGGGCGTGTCCCCCAATCGCCAGAGGCCGGTGGCGGCGAGGATGAAAATGATCGGCGTGGCGAGGCCGAACTGGCCGATGAGAAATTCCGCAAGGAACTGGAGGCTTCGGCCGGCGTCGAACCGCGTCTCGCGGCTGCCCTGCTTGATGACGCTGGCCCAGTGATGCGCGGCGTTCCAGGCAATATCCGGCGCGAAAATAAGGATGGCGAGCGCGATGGCGGCCCAGGGCCAGGGGGTGCGCAGCGCGGCACGGCCCGACGGGGCGGTGATGAGCCAGATGAAGGCGGCGGCGATGAACAAGGCGGCGGTGTATTTGGAAAGCAGCGCGAGGCCCGCGGCGAGGCCGACGGCAAGCCACCAGCGCGGATTGCCGGAGGCGATGAGGCGGGCAAGGGCGGCAATCCCGGCGGTCCAGAAAAACAGCAGCGGCGTATCGGGCGTGATGATGATGGCGCCGACGCCGATCATCAACGTGGCGTTCAGCAAAGCGGCGGCGATCAGCCCAGCCTGGCGGTGGGGAAAGAGCTGCTCGCCCGCATCCCAGAGCAGAAGCGAGCCGAGCGCGCCGGAGATCGGGCCGAACAGGCGAATGCCCAGCGCGGTATTGCCCGCAAGCATGGTGCCCGCGCGAATCCAGTAGGCGACCATCGGCGGGTGGTCGAGATAGCCGGTTTGCAGATGCTGGGACCAGAGAAAGTAATAGGTCTCATCGGGCGCCAAAGGGAGCGTGGCGGCGAGGATGACGCGCAGCAGCGTGAGGGCGAGGAGGGCCGCAAACCAGAGGCGCATCAGGGCGTGCGATGCGGGGGGTGGGACCAGACGTACATCATCTGACGCGCCAGACGAGGGTGGCGGAGACGGCGTAGTTCCAGACGACGCCGATGGCGGCACCGGCCGCGCCGGAAAGCAGGTCGCTCCCGTTTTCCATATGCAGCGCGCGGGCAATACCGATATTGGCCGCAGCGCCCAGGCTACACACGACCAGAAACAGCACGAGGCCGCGCCAGGCGCGCGCACCCTTCAGACGCTGCGCGCGATAGGTAAGCTGGTTGTTGAGCTGGAAATTCGCCACCATGGCGACCACGGTGCCGATGGTTTGCGCCTCGCCGAAATCCAGCCGGAAAGCGTGGCGGGTGAGCTGCTCGACGAGCAGGTTGATGAACACGCCGAACGCGCCCACCAGCGCGAAGGTGATGAAGCGCAAAGGTATCGCGCCGCCCAGCGCCTTGTCGATGAGCATGCCGGCGAACTGGGCAAGCACCAGCGCGTCCAGCTTGCTCTCACCCGCCATGCGGGGGCGGAATTTATAGGGAATCTCCGCCACCTTCAGCCGTGTGGGCGAGGCCAGAATGAGATCCAGCAAAATCTTGAAGCCCTGGCCGGTAAGGCGGGACGCCAGTTTTTCGAACAAAGCCCGGCGCAGCAGAAAAAACCCGCTCATCGGGTCGGTCATCTTCGTGCCCGTAACAAGCTGCGCGATGCGGATGCCCGTCTCCGACAAACGCACCCGCATCGGCGAGGACAGCCCAGAGGAATCGCCACCCATCACATGCCGGGAACCCACCGCAATATCCGCACCGCCCGATACCGCCGCCAGCATCAAGGGCAGCCGCGTCTCGTCATGCTGCAAATCGCCATCCAGCACCGCCACATAATCCGCTGAGGAGGACAACGCCCCCTCAATCACCGCCGAAGACAAACCGCGCCGCCCAACCCGACGGATGCAACGAACCCGATGATCCGCCCGCGCCAGCTCGCGCGCCGCCGCCGCCGTGCCGTCAGGACTGTCATCGTCCACAAACACAACCTCCCACTCCACCCCAGCCAGCGCCGCGCCCAACGCCGCCACCATCGGCGCCACATTGGCACGCTCGTTGAAACACGGAACAACAACCGTCAGAGACATCTCGGAGCCTTGAGTTTTAGGGGAAAGTAAGGCCAGGGGCGCTGCCCCTGGACCCCGCCAACGGCCGCGCCGTTGGATCGGCACTAAACAGGGTTATGAAAGGGGGTCGTCTCAGGCGTTGAAACGGCCCGGTGCGGCCCCCTTTCATAACCCTGACTAACGCCCATCGAAGAGCGCCGTCCTTCGCGGGGTTCCAAGGGGCAGCGCCCCTTGGCCTTGCTTCGCCTAAAAAACTCAAAGGGCTTCGAGTACGGCCTCGGCGCGGCTGACGTCAAAGCCGCCGGGTTCTTCGACGGCGAGGTGGATGACGATGCCGTTTTCGGAGATGAGGGCGAAGCGTTGGCTGCGGATTCCGAGGCCGCGTGCGGTCAGGTCCAGCGAGAGGCCGAGGGCTTTGGTGAAGGCGCCGGCGCCGTCGGCGAGCATGGTGATGGTGCCTTCGGATTTCTGGTCTTTGGCCCAGGCGCCGAGGACGAAGGCATCGTTGACGGCGAGGCAGATGATGCGCTCCACGCCTTTGGCTTTGAGTTCCGCGGCGTGTTCGACGAAGCCGGGGACGTGTTTGGCGCTGCAGGTTGGGGTGAACGCGCCGGGGACAGCGAAGAGGACGACTTTGCCGGTGCCGAACAGGTCGGCGGTATCGACCTCTCGGGGGCCGTCCGGCGTGGCGATCATGAGTTTCATGGCCGGGATTTTATCGCCTGTTTTTATCACTGCTGTGGCCTCTGGTTGTCGGAATGATGTTCCTTCGTAGACGAACTGGGGCATGGCGTGAAGATGGGGGCGCGGATTGATAAAAGCGGGGCTGGTGGAGGGGGTGGGTGGCAATATATGTTGGGGAGATGGTGGGAACGCAGAACGTGGAAGCTGACTGGCTGACGGGGCAGATTTTAATCGCGATGCCGGCGATGCGCGATGCGCGGTTTGCGCAGACCGTGATTTTTGTCTGCGCGCATACGGCGGAGGGGGCGATGGGCGTGGTTTTGAACCGTCCGCGCCGGAACCCGAAATTCGGCGATTTGTTGAAGCAGCTGGGCGTCGCGCCGCACCCGCCGAAGCGGCTGATGCAGATGGGCGCGGGTGGGCCGGTGGATGATAACCGGGGGTTTGTGCTGCATTCGCCGGATTGGAGCGCGGAAGGCAGCATGGAGGTGGACGGTAATTATGTTCTCACGGCCAATCTGGAGGTGCTGAGCGCGATTGCGAATGGCGGCGGGCCGGAGCGCGGGATTTTGCTGCTCGGCTATGCGGGTTGGGAGGCTGGGCAGCTGGATGAGGAGATCAGGCAGAATGCCTGGCTGAGCGCGCCGCCGGATGAGGCGATTGTGTATGATTCCGAGCATGGCACGAAGTGGCAGCGTGCGCTGGCGAAGCTGAGGATCGATCCGGGGATGCTCTCTGGTGCGGCGGGGCGGGCGTGAAGCAAATTTTGGTGGCGACGCATAATGCCGGGAAGCTGCGCGAGTTCGGGCTGCTCTTCGCGCCGCTGGGCTATGAGGCGGTGGGGGCTGGCGCGCTGGGGCTGACGGAACCCGAGGAGACGGCCGACAGCTTTGAAGGCAATGCGCGGCTGAAGGCCGTGGCGGCGGCGCAGGCATCGGGGATGCGCGCACTCGCCGATGATTCCGGACTATGTGTCGCAGCACTTGGCGGCGGGCCGGGCGTGTTTTCCGCGCGGTATGCGGCGGGCGATTATCCAGGGGCCTTTGCGAAGGTGATTGCGGCCTGCAAGGCGGCGGGCGAGTGGCGGGCGTGGTTTGTCTGCGCGCTGTGCCTGGCGGAACAGGATGGCGCGCGTGCGACCTATATCGGGCGCGTGCAGGGGCGGATTGCGGAAGTCCCCAGCGGCGGCGGCGGGTTTGGCTATGACCCGTTATTCGTGCCGGTTGGGTATGCGCAGAGTTTCGCCGTGCTGGGCGATGCGGTGAAGGGGAGGATCTCGCACCGCGCGCGGGCGCTGGCCCAGGTGGTGAAGGTGCTGGGCGCCGGGGGTTAGCGTTGCACAGCCCGGTTTGGGGCGAAGATGGATTGCTTCGCTGGCGCTCGCAATGACGGGTGGGCTGTTGGTCGCCGCTGGTTAACGTTCCGGGGTCCAGGTTTTGGTGGCGAAGTTGTGATGGGCTTCGACATAGCGGACCGTGCCGGATTTGCTGCGCATGACGATGGAATGGGTGATCGCACCCTGGCCGCTCCGATGCACGCCGCGCAGCATCGGGCCGGAGGTGACGCCGGTGGCGGCGAACATGACATCGCCTTTCGCCATTTCGGTGATTGAATAGATCCGGTTCGGGTCGGTGATTCCCATGGTCAACGCGCGGTCGATCTGGGCCTGATCCTCGAACAATAATTTGCCCTGCATCTGGCCGCCGATGCAGCGCAAGGCGGCTGCCGAGAGCACGCCTTCCGGCGCGCCGCCGGAGCCGAGGAACAGATCGATCCCGGTGCCGGGCTGGGAGGCGGCGATGACGCCAGCGACGTCGCCATCGCCGATCAAGGTGATGCGCGCGCCGGCTTCGCGGATTTTGGCGATGACTTCGGCATGGCGGTCGCGGTCCAGCATGCAGACCATGAGTTCGGAAATATCCACGCCTTTGGCGCGTGCGAGGTTTTTCAGGTTTTCGGCAACCGGCGCATCCAAATTGACCACATTTTCCGGCAGGCCGCCGCCGACCGCGATTTTTTCCATGTAGATATCGGGGGCGTGGAGGAAGTTGCCGTGCTCGGCGAGGGCGACCGTGGCGATGGCGTTGGCGCCGCCTTTGGCGGTGATCGACGTGCCTTCCAGCGGATCTACGGCAATATCCATCGCCGGGCCGCCCTGGCCGACTTTCTCGCCGATATAGAGCATGGGCGCTTCGTCCATTTCGCCCTCGCCGATGACCACCGTGCCGTCGATGGCGACCGTGTCGAAGGCTTTGCGCATGGCTTCCACGGCGGCGCCGTCCGCCTCGTTCTTTTTGCCGCGGCCGATCCAGCGCGAGGCGGCGATGGCGGCGGCTTCCGTCACGCGGACGAGTTCCAAGGCGAGGTTACGGTCCGAAACATCTTCGAGGCGGCGGGTCATGGCGGCTCCTTCGGCGGTCATCGCTTAATTGGGCTCAATGCGAATAAGGGCGGGGGGTTCCAGAACAGAGTCCAGCGCGGCGATTTCCGCGATGGCGGCGGCGACGGCGGCTTCGCTCGTCTCATGGGTGACGAGGACGATGGGCACGGCCTCGCCCGGGCTGCGGCCATGCTGGAGCATGGATTCGAGCGAGATGTTGTGGTCCCGCAAAATGGCGGTGACATTGGCGAGCACGCCGGGCTGGTCCACGACCATCAAACGCAGGAAATACGCGCCGGTATGGCGGCTGATGGCGACGCCCTGGGCCGAGCCCTGCGCGGCGAGTGCGGCGCCCCAGACCGGGATGGCGGTGCCGCGGGCGATGTCGATGAGGTCCGACACCACCGCGCTTGCGGTGGGGCCAGCGCCGGCCCCCCGGCCTTGCAGGAAGACCGGGCCGGAGAAATTGCCTTCGATCAGCACCGCATTGAAAACGCCGTCCACCGAAGCGAGGAGGTTGCCGGCGGGAACCATCGCGGGGTGCACGCGGGTCTCGATGCCGCCCGCCGTGCGCCGCGCGATGCCGAGCAGCTTGATACGGTAGCCGAGTTCCTGCGCGAAGGAGATGTCCAGCGCGGAGATGCGGCGGATGCCCTCGATATGCACCGCGGCGAAATCGACCTTCTGCCCGAAAGCGAGGGCGGCGAGGATCGCGAGCTTATGGGCGGCGTCGATCCCGTCGATATCGAAGGCCGGGTCGGCTTCGGCATAGCCGAGCGCCTGGGCGTCGGCGAGCACATCGGCGAATTCGCTGCCCTCGGTGCGCATGGTGGTGAGGATGTAGTTGCAGGTGCCGTTGAGGATGCCCGCGACACGGTCGATGCGGTTGCCGGCCAGGCCCTCGCGCAGGGTTTTGATGACAGGGATGCCGCCAGCCACGGCGGCTTCATAGGCCAAGGTAACGCCCGCTGCTTCGGCAACCTCTGCCAGCGCGGCACCGTGGATGGCGAGCAGGGCCTTGTTGGCGGTGACGACCGGGCGGTGGGCGGCAAGGGCGCGTTCCACCAGCACCTTGGCCGGACCTTCGGAGCCGCCGATGAGTTCGACGACGATGTCCACATCCGGGTCCACCGCCAGGGCCATGGCATGTTCGTGCCAGACGATGTTCTCCAGGGACACCCCACGGTCGCGGTTACGGTCGCGCGCCGATACGGCGGTGACGATGATGGGTCGGCCAGCGCGGGCGGTGATGAGATCCGCATTGTCGCGCAGGAGTTTGACGACGCCGGCGCCGACAGTGCCAAGGCCGGCGATGCCGACGCGAAGCGGGGTCATGGGTTTAGTCCTTTTGAAAGAAAGGCCAGGGGGCGTTGCCCCCTGGACCCCGACCAAAGGCTCGCCTTTGGAATCCGGCACCAAGGCTTTACCAAAGGGCTCAACCCACGATCTCCGCCGCGTCATCCGCCGGGGCGGCGTTGTCGGTCGCGAGGAAGTTGCGGATGTTGCGGATGGCCTGGCGGAGGCGATGGTTGTTTTCCACCAACGCGATGCGGACATGGCTGTCGCCATACTCGCCGAAGCCGATGCCGGGCGCCACGGCGACCTTGGCTTTGGCCATCAGGAGTTTGGAGAATTCCACGCTGCCCAGATGCGCGAAGCGGGGCGGGATGGGGGCCCAGGCGAACATCGAGCCGGCGGGGGATGGCATGTTCCATCCCGCGGCGTGCAGGCCTTTAATGAGAATGTCCCGGCGTTCCTTATAGAGCGCGCGCATCTCGTCCACGCAGTCCTGCGGGCCGTTGAGCGCGGCGGTGGCGGCGACCTGAATGGGGGTGAAAGCGCCATAATCCAGATAGGATTTCATGCGGGTGAGCGCGGTGATGAGGCGCGGATTGCCCGCCGCGAAGCCCATACGCCAGCCCGGCATGGAATAGGTTTTGGACATCGAGGTGAATTCCACCGTGATGTCCTTCGCACCCGGAACTTGCAGGACGGAGGGGGGCGGATTGCCGTCGAAATAAATCTCGGCATAGGCGAGGTCCGAGATGATGAAGAGGTCGTTCTTTTTCGCCAGCGCCACGAGATCCCGGTAGAATTCCAGCTCCGCCATATAGGCGGTGGGGTTGGACGGGAAGTTGACGATGAGGGCGGTGGGTTTGGGGACGGAATGGCGCACCGCGCGGTCGATCGCGGCGAGCATTTCATGTCCGGGTTCGGCCGGGATGGAGCGCACTGAGGCGCCCGCGATGATGAAGCCGAACTGGTGGATGGGGTAGGACGGGTTGGGGACGAGGATGGTATCGCCCGGCGAGGTAATGGCGGCGGCGAGATTGGCGAGGCCCTCTTTCGAACCGAGGGTCGCGATGACTTCGGTCTCCGGGTTCAGCTTCACGCCGAAGCGGCGGTCGTAATAGCCCGCCAGGGCGCGGCGCAGGCCGGGGATGCCCTTGGAGGTGGAGTAACGATGGCTGCGCGGGTCCTGCACGGTTTCCACCAGCTTGGCGACGATATGGGGCGGGGTGGCGCTGTCCGGATTGCCCATGCCGAGATCGATGATGTCCTCAGCACTCGCGCGGGCCTTGGCTTTGGCGGCGTTGACCTCGGCAAAGACATAAGGCGGCAGGCGGCGGATGCGGTGGAATTCTTCGGACATGGGAGGTTGGGCCAACTCTCTGCGGTGGGTGTTGCGGGTTTAATATACCAATTGCACGAAGCCGCCAGAACCGGCGGTGGAGGCGACCAGGGTAATGGCGCTGGGCGGCACGCCACTGGCGGTCAGTGCATCGGCGAGGCGGCGGGCGCGGGCCAGGGCCAAGGGCAGCGAGGCCCCGTCCCCGAAGCCGCCGACGCGGATCGTCGCACCGTTGCGGGCGGCGGCGATGTCTGACAGCGCCTTGGAGTCGCCATACGGCAGGACCGCGGAGCCAGGGACGAAAGCGAGCGAAATCGGCGCGCTGTCGGGCGGCGTGGCCGGTGCGGGGGCGGCGACGACCGGGGCAGGGGCGGGCGTGGAAGGCGTAGCCGGCAGGTTCAGGCCGGGAATGTCCGGCAACGGCGGCGGGGCGGTGGGGAGTTCGAGCCCGGCCAGCGCGCCCGGCGAGGGTGGGGAAATACCGGCGCCGGTGCCTTGGACCTGCGCATTGATGGAAGCCTGCGTGTTGGGCGCGGTGGCGGGCGGCGCGGCGGGGACGTCGGCGAGATTGGGATAGGGCTGGTCCTCGCCCGGCGGGGGTTGCCGGTTCTGCGCAATCGCGCCACCTTCGATATTATGGTACAAGCCGATAGGTCCAGAACAACCGGCCAGAAAAAACGCCAGCGCGCCTGATAATGCACAACCAAGATGCCGACCCGTCATCAAAACCCATCTCCGCAACAAGACGCCCAAGCAGGGCGGTTGAGGCATGTGTTTGCCTGAGAACCGCCGCCACGGAAAGGATCGCTTAGCCATGACCGAGACGCCAGTGCAACAGGAACCCGATATCCGCCTGCCCGACCCGGAATATCTGGGACGCTCAATGGCCGATATCGCCGGGCGCTCGCAGCGTCTGGTGAATGACTGGCTGAAGCGGCAGGCGAAAGAGGGCGTCGATCTGGACCCGATGAATGTCGGCGGGGCGTTTTTGGAGATGACCGCGAAGCTGATGGCCAATCCGGCGCAGATGGTGCAGGCGCAGATGGGGCTTTGGCGCGATTACATGACGCTGTGGCAGAACACGACGCGGCGGATGCTGGGCGAGGCCTCGGAACCGGTGATCGAGAGCGACCCGAAGGATAAACGCTTCGCGGACCCGGCCTGGCGGCAGAACGAGATTTTCGATTTCATCAAACAATCTTATCTGCTTTCGGCGCGCTATATCAACGATGTGGTGACGCATGTGGACGGCCTGACGCCGAAAGCCGCGCAGAAAATCGATTTTTACTCGAAACAATTCGTCAACGCGCTCAGCCCTTCCAATTTTGCGATGACCAATCCGGAGGTGTTGCGGCGCACGCGGGAATCGGGCGGCGAAAATCTCGTGCGCGGGTTGAACAATCTGCTGACCGATCTGGAGCAGGGGCGCGGCAGCCTGCGGATTAAAATGACGGATACGGAAGCTTTCAGGGTGGGGGAGAATATCGCGGCCTCTCCGGGGAAGGTGGTGTTCCAGAATGCGCTGATGCAGCTGATCCAGTATTCGCCGCTGACCGAGACGGTCTATGCCCGGCCAGTGGTGATTTTTCCGCCCTGGATCAACAAGTTTTATATTCTGGATCTGCGTCCGAAAAATTCGTTGGTGCGCTACCTCGTCTCCCAGGGCCATACCGTGTTCATCGTGAGCTGGGTGAATCCGGATGAGCGGCTGGCGGCGATGAATTTCGACGATTACATGAGCCTTGGCGTGCTGGCCGCGCTCGATGCGATCGAAAAAGCGACCAAGATGCGGGAGGTGAATGCGATCGGCTATTGCATCGGCGGCACGCTGCTGGCGGCCTCGCTCGGCTATATGAAGGCGAAGGGCGATGAGCGCGTGAAATCCGCGACCTTCCTGGTGACGCTGACGGATTTCACCGATGCGGGCGAGCTTGGCGTGTTCATCGACGAGGAACAGCTGAGCAATATGGAAGAGAAGATGCAGAAGCGCGGCTATCTGGAAGGTGCAGATATGGCCGCGACCTTCAATATGCTGCGCGCGAACGATCTGATCTGGAGTTTTGTGGTCAACAACTATTTGCTGGGCAAGGAGCCGTTTCCTTTCGACCTGCTCTACTGGAATTCGGATGCGACAAGGATGCCGACGACCATGCATTCCTTTTACCTGCGCAACATGTACCAGAAGAATCTCCTGGCGCAGCCTTGCGGCGTGGCGATGAAGGGGGTGCCGGTGGATTTGAGTAAGATCGACGTGCCGGCATATTTTCTCTCCTGCCGGGAGGACCATATCGCGCCTTGGACGAGCACGTATAAAGGCGCGCGTCTGTTCGGCGGGAAGGTTCGCTTTGTGCTGGCGGCATCCGGCCATGTGGCGGGGGTGGTGAACCCGCCGGACGGGGGCAAATACAACCATTTCGTCAATACCGAGATGCCGGAGAGCCCGGATGAATGGCTGGCCGAAGCGACCGAGGTGGGCGGCTCCTGGTGGGCGGATTGGCACCGCTGGGCGACGGCGTTCGATAAGACGATGGTGCCGGCGCGGATTCCGGGCAAGGGCGGAAAGTTGAAAGCACTTGAGGATGCGCCGGGGTCGTACGTGACCGTAAAGGCCTGAGCCGCCTGGAAACGCTACTCCGGCGACCATCGACGCGCGTTTCTAAACGGACTCAACGACGAAGCTCTTTTTTGAGAAAAATGCGTAAAAGCTTTTTGAACCCGCCTCGGGTTGTGAAACCGGCGCGGGCTGATTAACAAAAAGTTTTTTTCAAGAAAGAATCGCTTTCTTCCGCTTTGGCCCTCTTTGGATTTTGTTGAATGCGCGTGCTGCAGATTATGGCCGGTAAGGGCAATGGCGGGGCGGAGCTGTACTCCACCGATGTGATGCTGAGCCTGCATGAGGCAGGGGTTGAGCAATGCGTGGTGCTGCGGCCGGAAGCGCCGCGCGCGGCGGAGCTGGCGGCGGCGGGGCTGCGCATGGCGCCGCAAGTGCTGGCCGTGCCCTGGGGGCCGCTACAGCGTTTGCGGATGCGGCGGCTGATCGCCGAATATCAGCCCGATATCATTCATTGCTGGATGCGCCGTGCGGCAAGCCTGGTGCCGCGCAGTGCCGCCCGGCGGGCGGAGGTGGTGGGTTGGTTGGGCGATTATGAGGAGCGGCGGCATTTCTCCCATTGCACGCGGTTTGTGGGGGTCACGCGGGATCTGGCGGCGCATATGGTGCGTCAGGGTGTCGCCCCGGAAAAGACGGATTACGTACCGACCTTTCCCTCGGTGGATGATGGGCCGGCGCTGGACCGGGCGAGTTTGGAAACGCCGTCGGGGGCGCGGGTGTTGCTCACCCTCTCTCGGCTGCATCCCACAAAAGGGCTGGATACACTGATCGAGGCGCTGGCCGACCTGCCGGATTGTTATTTATGGCTGGCGGGCGACGGGCCGATGCGCGGCGAGCTGGATGCTTTGGCCGAACGGCTGGGGGTGGCGGGCAGGGTGCGGTTTCTGGGCTGGCGGACGGATCGCGGCGCGCTGCTGCGGGCGGCGGATATCTGCCTGCTGCCCTCGCGCTACGAGCCGTTCGGGACGGTGATTCTGGATGCGTGGTCCACCGGCACGGCTTTTATCGCATGCGACAGCCAGGGGCCTCGGGCCTATATCCGCAACGGCGAGAACGGGATGCTGGTGCCGGCCGATAATGCGCCCGCGCTGCGTCAGGCCATTAGGGCCGTGCTGGACGATGCCGGGCTGCGGGAGGGCATCGCCGCACGGGGCCATGCGGAATATCTGGCCGGATTCACGCGCGAGGCGGTGACGCGGCGGATGATGGCATATTACGCGGGAATTTTGCCGCGCGCTTAGAGACGACGGTGGAGACTGTTTCAAAAGTCGCTTTGGTGAGTCGTATGTCGGTGATTTGCGAGCACCAGAGCGGAGCGACCTTCAGGTCGTGAGCACCGGCGCGCAGAAAATCGCCGCTAGACGGCCGCCAGGGCGGGTTTTGAAGCAGTCGCTTATGCGCGTTGGGTGACGATGGCGCGCGCGGCGGGGCGGCGGGCGATGTAGCCCAGGCTCCAGAGCATCAGCAGGCCGAAAATGGCGGCCGAGACGAAGGGCGAGACCAGGAGATAGCGCCCGATCGGCCAGATATAGGCAAGATAGCACATGCAGGCGGTTTGCAGGACGAGGCCGGCACCCCAGACCAGCGTGAGGGCGCGGAACACGGCCGGCACGCCGGGAATATCCCATACCGCCTCATAGGCCGCTGCGCCGTCCGCCGTGTTGCGGGACATGGTGGCCCGGGCGAGGTAGAAGATCAGCGGGCGCTTCATCGCCAGCGAGGCCAGGAACATGATGCCGATGGCGCCGGTGACCATCGCATCCCGGATCTGGATGAGCCGGGCGGAGCCACCCATGGCGGTGGCGGCCAGGGTGAACAGGATGCTGGCGAGAACGATGATTGAAATCGCATCCAGCCGCCTGGTTTTGGCCAGTTCGTAGAGGCTCCAGAGCAAGGGCGGCAAAGCGGAGGCGATGAGGGCTTTCGTATCGCCGAAATGCGCGTCCAGCGCCTGGTAGACGAGGTAGGGTGCCAGGAAATTCGCGAAAATTTCCGGCCCGGCCCGCAAAAATTTCCTCAGCGGATGAGGCCGGTCATCGGGCTCGACGCGCTGGCGGCACCCCGCCTTGGAATACGCCCGGCGCGGAAGGCGAGGCGTCCGGCCTCGACCCCCGCCTTCATGGCGCGGGCCATGAGGATAGGGTCGTCCGCCATGGCAATGGCGGAGTTCACCAGCACGGCGTCGCAGCCCAGCTCCATGGCGAAGGTCGCGTCATAGGCGGTGCCGACCCCGGCATCGACCAGCACGGGGACTTTGGCCTGCTCAATGATCATCTGGATCATCAGCGGGTTCTGCACGCCAAGGCCGGAGCCGATGGGCGCGCCGAGCGGCATGATGGCTACACAGCCCATCTCCTCCAACCGTTTAGCGGCGATCGGGTCGTCCGAGCAATACACCATGACCTCGAAACCGTCCTTGATGAGTGCTGCGGCGGCTTCGAGCGTGGCGGCCATGTCCGGGTACAAGGTCGGCGGCGGGCCGAGGACTTCGAGCTTCACGAGATTCCAGCCGCCGGCCTCGCGTGCCAGGCGCAGCGTGCGCACGGCTTCATCCGCCGTGAAGCAGCCCGCCGTGTTGGGCAGGTAGGTGTAGCGCGCGGGGCTCACATAATCCTGCAGCATCGGCGCACCGCGATCCGACAGATTGACGCGGCGCACGGCAACGGTGACCATTTCCGCGCCCGAAGCCTCGATCGCGGCGGCGGTCGTCGGCAGGTCTTTGTACTTGCCGGTGCCGACGACGAGGCGGGAGGCGAAGCGGCGGCCTGCGACGGTCCAGCCGTCATCGGTGTTCGCATCGGTATTCACAATGGCATCCATGGCTCAGCCTCCGCCGACGAATTGTACAATTTCAATGGCATCGCCCTCATTCAGCAGTACCTGGGCGTAGGTGGAGCGGGGAACGATTTCGAGATTGCGCTCGATTGCGACCTTGCGCGTATCCAGCCCCAGCTCGGCGATGAGGGTGGCCAGGGACATCGGCGGCAGGGACATTTTCTCGCCGTTCACGGTGAGGGAAAGGGATTGGCTCATACGCGTATTATCGGGCCGCCGGCACGGGGTCGCAAGGCCGGGGGGCAGAAGTTCTTTTTGGAGAAAAACCGCTGAAAAAATGTGCCAGGCGGCCGCGGGTGGGCGGGCGGGCGCGGCGCGCCATTTGTATGTCACGAAATGGCTGTGCTAGCGGCTGTGCATGTCTGCTTTGATCTATGTCCTGAACGGACCGAACCTGAACCTGTTGGGCAGCCGTGAGCCGGAAATCTACGGCACCGGGACGCTCGACGATTTGGAGACTTTGTGCTCGGAGACCGCCGAGGGGCTGGGTGTGGGCGTGGATTTCCGCCAGAGCAATATTGAGGGGGAGCTGATTTCATGGGTGCAGGAGGCGCGCACGCGCGCCGCCGGGCTCATCATCAATCCGGCGGGGTATTCGCACACCTCCATCGCGCTGATGGATGCGATTCAGGCGCTGGATATCCCCGTGATTGAGGTGCATCTGTCGAATATCCACAAGCGCGAGAGCTTCCGGCACCACTCTTATGTGTCCCGCGCCGCAGATGGTGTCATTTGCGGGCTGGGATTTGCGGGCTATAGGCTCGCTCTCATCGCTTTGTCCGACATTCTGGAAGAAGACCAATGAGCCTTTCTTTTGATCCCGAAGCCTTGCGCGTCCTGGCCGCCCTGCTGAACGATACCGGGCTGTCGGAAATTGAACTGGCGGAGGGCGAGCGCAAGCTGCGCCTGGCACGCCATATCGCCCCGGTGAACGTGCCGGTGGTGGCGCAAGCCGCCGCCGCACCCGCACCGGCGGCGCTGAGCGCGCCCGCCGAGACGGCAGCGCCCAAGGCCGACCCGTCGAAGCATCCGGGCGTGGTGAAGAGCCCGATGGTCGGCGTGGCGTATCTCTCCGCCGAGCCGGGTGCTGCACCTTATGTTTCCGTTGGCCAGAGCGTCGAGGTGGGGGCAACGCTCCTGCTGATCGAGGCGATGAAGACGTTCAACCAGATCAAAGCCACAAAATCCGGCACCGTGAAGCAGATTCTGGTGCAGGCCGGCGCGCCGGTCGAATATGACGAGCCGCTTCTGATTATCGAATAGGAACAGCAATGTTCAAAAAAATCCTCATCGCCAATCGCGGGGAAATCGCCCTGCGGATTTTGCGCGCCTGCCGGGAGCTGGGCATCGCCACCGTGGCCGTGCATTCCACCGCGGATACGGACGCCATGCATGTGCGGCTCGCCGATGAGAGCGTGTGCATCGGCCCGCCGCTGGCGCGCGATTCCTATCTCAACATGCCCGCCATTCTCTCCGCTGCGCTGATCACCGGGGCCGAGGCGATTCATCCGGGCTATGGCTTCCTGTCCGAGAATGCGGCGTTTGCCGAGATGGTGGAGGCGCATAACCTCGTCTTCATCGGGCCGACGGCGGCGCATATCCGCATGATGGGCGACAAGATCACCGCCAAGACGACGATGATGGAGCTGGGCGTGCCGCTGGTGCCGGGCTCGCCGGGCGAGATCGAGACGATCGACGAGGCGCGGGCGATTGCCGAGAAGATCAAATACCCCGTGCTGATTAAAGCGGCGGCGGGCGGCGGCGGGCGCGGCATGAAAGTGGCCCAGAATGCCGGAGAGCTGGATGCCGCCTTCCATGAGGCGCGGGCCGAGGCGGGTGCGGCGTTCGGCAATAACGCGGTTTACATGGAAAAATATCTCGATAAGCCGCGGCATATCGAGTTGCAGATTCTGGCGGATAATCACGGCTCGGTCGTGCATATCGGCGAGCGGGATTGTTCCCTCCAGCGCCGCCACCAGAAGGTGCTGGAAGAGGCCGGCTCGCCCGTGATTTCTGCCGCGCAGCGCGATGCGCTGGGGGCGACGGTGACGGCGGCGCTGCAGAAAATCGGCTACCGCAATGCGGGCACGTTGGAGTTTTTGTACCAGGACGAGCAGTTCTCCTTCATTGAGATGAATACACGGCTGCAGGTGGAGCATCCGGTCTCGGAGATGATCTCGGGGATGGACCTGGTGCATGAGCAGATCCGCATCGCGGCCGGGGAGAAGCTTGGCTATACCCAGGCGGATATCCATTTTGCGGGCCATGCGATTGAATGCCGGATTACGGCGGAAGACCCGGAGACCTTTGCGCCATCACCCGGGCGGGTGGAGGTGTTCCATGCGCCGGGCGGGCTGGGGGTGCGGGTGGATTCAGCCCTGTACACCGGCTACCGCGTGCCGCCGCATTACGACAGCCTGGTCGCCAAGTTGATCTCCTACGGGAAGACGCGCGAAGAGGCGATTGCACGGATGAAGCGCGCCTTGCGGGAATTTGTGATTACTGGAATCAAAACCACGATTCCGTTGCATGAACGGATTTTGGAGGCGCCGGATTTCGTGGCCGGGGATTATACGATCCATTGGCTGGAGCGCTTTGTAGCAAAAGGCGGCAAGGGGTAGCAGCTGCGGCCCCGGGCGGTGAAGACCCGCCGGGGCCGTTGAGTCCGAAATCCTTTATTTCGCTACGCCAGGAATCCGGGCCGCAGGTCCGGATCGACCAGTTCCAGGCCGAACTCGTCCCGGTAGGACCAGCGCACGCGCACCTTCCGGCGTGAGCCGTTGGCGAGTTCCAGCAGAAAATTTCCGGAGATTTTTGGGGCGTTCGCCACGGTAATGCGATAGCCGGTTTCGGTTACCGCCAGGATTTCGCATTCATGCACGTCATTCCCCGCGGGATCGAGGATGACATAGGTGTTCCGCCCGATAATCTCGAGCCCGAATTCTCTCCCCTGCGCCCAGCACACGCGCACGGGGCGGCGCCACCCATCTGTATGCTCCAGCTTGATTTCCGCGCCGACCGGAATGTCCCGGTCCCGCGTTACCGCGATCCGGTATCCGGTGTCCGACACATCGCGGATCCGGCAGGTCTGCAAATCCTTTCGCTCGGCATCGAGGATCAAGCGCGTGCGCGGCGCCAGAAGGTTGAGGCCGATAATCGGCTGCCGCTTGGCGCGCCGTTTTTCGGCGCCGGCGCCGGTTTCGGGCGGTGCTTCAGGTTGCGGTTCGGGCGATTGAGGTTCGGGCGCGTCGAGCGTGGGCGATGTCTTTTGTTCCGTATTTTTGCGCGCTCGTTTCGCAATACCCAGTCTCATTTCGGTCTCGTCTTATCTGCACATTCGCCCGGTTGTTGCGGTTGGCCGTGCATCATCTGCGCACCGTTCCGCAACTCGGATTTCGTTACGGTGTTTAGCAGTTTTTGGCGGGTTGCCAACCTCAGCGTGCATGGGACGGAAGAGACGTTGGGTGGCGCTGCACTTAACCATGCTACGTTTTGTTGCCATCTCGACACAGAAACGTTTCGGGGGTGGCCTCTCCCCCAGCAAACGTAGGGCGAAAAAGCGCAGCGCATTCCGCCGCTTTTGCGGAATTGGGCTGGCGTGGGCCGGGCAGTTAAGATGGCGGATGGCGCTACGCTTATCCGCCCTACAGCTTGCTACAGCTTGCTCGCCCAACAAATTCACGCCCCGGCTATACCCACCCCTGCCTTGAGCCCAACCCCGCCCGGTGCCACAACTCCCCCAACGCCATTTGGAGGACGCAAAATGACTGAGATCAAAAATCGCCGTGTTGTGCTGGCTTCACGGCCGCAAGGTGCGCCGGGGGCGGAAAATTTCCGGATTGAGGATGTCGCTTTGCCGGCGCTCAACGACGGGGAAATTTTGCTGCAAACGCTGTTTCTCTCGCTCGACCCGTATATGCGCGGGCGGATGGATGATGGCCCCTCCTACGCCGCGCCGGTGGCGGTGGATGACGTGATGGAAGGCGGGACGGTGGCGAAAGTCGTCGAATCCCGCAACAAGGATTTTGCGGCGGGGGATGTGGTGCTGAGCTATTCCGGCTGGCAGACCTATGCGATTTCAAACGGGGCCGGGCTGCGCAAGCTGAACCCGGCGCTGGCCCCGGTTTCCACTGCGCTCGGCGTGCTGGGGATGCCGGGCTTCACCGCCTGGGCCGGGTTGCAGAATATCGGCCAGCCGAAAGCGGATGAGACGGTTGTGGTGGCCGCCGCCGCCGGGCCGGTCGGCTCCGCCGTGGGGCAGATTGCGAAACTGCGCGGCGCGCGGGCCGTGGGCATTGCGGGCGGCGCGGCGAAATGCGCGTATCTGGTGAATGATTTGAAATTCGACGTGGCGATCGACCACCGCGCGCCGGATTTCGCCGAGCAGCTCAAGGCGGCGTGCCCGAAGGGAATCGACGTGTATTTCGAGAATGTCGGGGGCGCGGTGCTGGAGGCGGTGGCGCCGCTGCTGAACGATTTCGCGCGTGTGCCGGTCTGCGGGCTGATCTCGCAATATAACGGCGCCTCGGCGCGCCAGCCGCTGACGATGCGGAGCATTCTGGTGCAGCGGCTCCGGGTGCAGGGCTTCATCGTGAGCGATTTCGCGGCGCAGTATATGGATTTTCTGGGCGAGATGAGCGGCTGGCTGAAGGCTGGGCAGGTGAAATATCGCGAGGATATCGCGGAGGGGATCGATGCCGCGCCGGAGGCGTTCATGGGGATGCTGCAGGGGCGGAATTTCGGGAAGCAGCTAGTGCGGGTGTCCGCAGGGTAGGTTCGCGGCCGGGGTTTCCGGGCTGAGGGCCGGGGTGGGACGGTGCCACCCCTTGCCATTCCATGGAAAACATACGATCTACCATGCAACAGGACCGCAGCGGTCCGCATTGATTGGAGCGCAGACCATGTTCATCGAGACCGAAGGCACGCCAAACCCCGCCACGCTGAAATTCCTGCCCGGGCGGGAGATTCTGGGGGACAAGACCGCCGATTTCGCGGATGCGGATGCGGCACTGCTCTCACCGCTGGCCGATGCGCTGTTCGGGCTGCCGGGGGTCGCGCGGGTGTTTCTGGGCGGCGATTTCGTGACCGTGACGAAAAGCGAGGATGCGGAATGGCAGGCGCTCAAGCCGCAGGTGCTGGGCCTGCTGATGGAATTCCTCATGAGCGGCCAGCCGATTGTGAGCGAACATGCCGCACTTGAGTCCGAGGATAGCGACCCCGCGGATGCTGAAATCGTGGCGCAGATCAAAGAGTTGCTGGATGAGCGGATTCGCCCGGCCGTGGCCGGAGATGGCGGGGATATTATTTTCCGCGGCTTCCGCGACGGGGTGGTGAGTTTGAAAATGCAGGGCTCGTGCGCGGGCTGCCCTTCCTCCACCGCGACGCTGAAGCACGGCATCGAGAATATGTTGAAGCACTATATCCCGGAGGTCGTCTCGGTTACACAAGCCGCCTGAAACGGGGGGAAGTTTGACCATGGCCTTGGACGACGCCGCACTCGATACGGTTTTCCGCAACGCGCATACGGTTTGGGATTTTGCCGACAAGCCAGTGGCCGATGAGACGCTCCAGGCGCTGTACGAGTTGGTGAAGCTGGGGCCGACCTCCGCCAATTGCTCGCCCGCGCGGTTCGTGTTCGTGCGGACGCCGGAGGGCAAAGAGAAGCTGCGCCCGGCGCTGAGTGCCGGGAATATCGAAAAGACGATGGCCGCACCGCTGACCGTGATCGTGGCGCAGGACCCGTTTTTCTTTCAAAAACTGCCGCAATTATTTCCGGCGGCGGATGCGAAGGGCTGGTTTTCGGGCAATCCCGATCTGGCGGAGGAGACTGCGACGCGCAACGCCACGCTGCAGGGCGCGTATTTCATCGTGGCGGCGCGGGCGCTGGGCCTGGCCTGCGGGCCGATGTCCGGTTTCGATAAGGTGAAGCTGGACCGGGCGTTTTTTTCATCGAGCGGGTGGAAGTCGAATTTTCTCATCAATCTTGGCTATCCGAAAGATGGGGCGGAGATTCCGGAGCGGCTGCCGAAGCTGACATTTGAAGAGGCGACGCTGTTCGCGTGAGCATGCTGGCGATCGACGCCGCCGGGGCGCGGGCCGGGATCGCGCTGCTGGAGGATGACTTGTCGGTGCCGGTGAAGCTGTTTGCGCCAGGGCGGCCGGGGTTGATCGAGACCCTGCCGCTGCTATTGCAGCAGGCGGTGGCGGGGCGGGCGATATCGGCCGTGGCGGTCAGCATCGGGCCGGGGAGTTTTACCGGGCTGCGAACGGCGATTGCGCTGGCGCAGGGCTATGCGGCGGCTTCTGGCGTTCCGTTGCTGGGCGTGCGGGTGGATGAGGCGTTCGCCGCCGGGTTTCCGCAGCTGCACCGCCCGCTTTGGGTGGCGATCCGCGCGCGGAAAAACCGGGTGTTTTTAATGCGGGACGGGCAGGCGGAAGCCTTCGCCGATGCGGATTTACCGCGCGTGCGCGGGCCAGTGGCCGTGGCCGGGGATGCGGCGAATGAGATGGCGTCGATCCTGGCCGCTGCCGGCGGGGATGTGCTGCTGACCAATGCGAGGCGGCTGGAGCCGCATTGGGTGGCGCTGGCAGCACTTGCCAGGCAGGCGGCGGGGTTGGCCCCGCATCCGGCGCAACCGCTTTATGTCGATCCGCCGGAAGCCAAATTGCCCGCCGCCGGGCTGCGGCCGCCGCCGCAATGAGCGCTGGGCGATGAGTATGGTGCTGGCCGGGCCGGCCTATGCGGCGGCGCTGGCGGAGATGCATCTTGCGGCATTCCCCGATGATCCTTGGAGCGAAGCGGATTTTGCGGCCTTGTTGGCGCAGACCGGAATGGCGGCATTCGTGGATGCGCGAGGTGGGTTTTTGCTGCTGCGGGTGGTCGCCGATGAGGCGGAGGTTATTACGCTGGGCGCGGTGGCGCGCCGCCAAGGGATCGGGCGCGCGCTGTTGCAGGGCGCGCTGGAATATGCGCGGGCGCGCGGCGTGGTGCGGATATTTCTGGAAGTGGCGGAGGGGAATGCGGCGGCGCTGGGGCTGTATGCCGCGTTCGGCTTTGTGAGCATGGGGCGCCGGCGCGGCTATTACCCGGATGGCGGGGATGCGTTGACGATGGGGTTGGCGATTTCGGTTTAATTCTGTTGCAGCAGAGCCGCCAGCGCGCCGGGCGGCAGGGTGATGGCTGAGAAACCGTCCGGGGCGGCGAATTCCGATGCGGGCTGAGGGCCGAACGTGACAGCATCGGCGGTGAGTTCTGCGCTGCCCTGGGAATCCTTGCCCGCGAAATGCAGCACCACGCCATCCGGCGTGATGCAGGCGGTGCCCGAGCCCTGGGCGTTCAGAACGAGGTATTTCTCGCAATCCATGCCGGCATAATTGCCGTGGCCTAGCGGGGTGAACTGCGCGCCATCGGCATTGTAGATCATGCCCGTGAGGGAGGAGAAGTCCGGCGCTTCGACGATGGCGTGGAGCGCGGGGAGCACAACCTGCGCATGTCCGGCGGGAAGGTTGGCGAGCACGACGAAGCCTTGCGGGCTTTCGACCCGGGCAAGCTCGCCCGCAGCGTCGTAATAAAGCTGGTAATTCGCATCCGCCCGGCCAGGCGTGGCGAGGGTATAGGTGATGGCGACATCGCGCGTCGGCAAAAACACCGGGGCGGCGAGCGCGGCAGTTGGCGCCAGGATGGCGGCCAGCGTGGAAGCCAGGGTGAGGGCAAGGGTAAGGGGCAGGGATTTCATGTGTGGGCGCTCCGAATCGCCTCTATCTCCGCCAACAATACGGCAGGATCAGGGCTGGTTTGGAAGCGCGCGGGAATATCCACGGCATCGGCCAGCATCAGGTGGTATTGCGCGCGGGAGATTTCCACCGTGCCGAAACGGGCGAGGTGAGGGGTGATGAATTGCGTGTCCAGGAGGGTGAAGCCGCTGAGCCGCAGCCGGGCGACGAGATGGACAAGGGCAATTTTCGAGGCATCCGTGGCGGTGGAGAACATGCTCTCACCGAAGAACGCGCCGCCAAGTGAGGCGCCGTAGAGGCCGCCGACGAGGCGGGGACCATCCCAGGTTTCGATGCTGTGCGCGAAGCCGAGCTGGTGGAGTTCGATGAACAGGCGCTCGATTTCCTGGTTGATCCAGGTTTCCGGCCGGTTGGTGCGGGCGGCCGCGCAGGCGCGGATGGTGGCGGAGAAATCCTCATCCGAGGAGACGCGGAAGCGCCCGGCACGCAGCGTTTTCATCAGGCTGCGGGGCAGGTGGAACTTATCGAGCGGCAAAACGCCGCGGGCCTCCGGGTCCAGCCAGTGCAGCGCCCGGCTGGCGCGGGATTCCGCCATGGGGAAAAGGCCGAGCCGGTAGGCGCGGAGCAGGAGATCAGCGGTGAGCGTGAAGGGCCGGGCTGACATGGGCGCAGGTTCGCATGAAATGCCCGGGGAGGAATAGCGGTTTCTGGGGCCGCGGGCTGATGCGGTGGGCGGCGCGAGGACAAATAAAAACCCCAGGCGTTGCCGCCTGGGGGGATCTTGGACGTTTCCTGATCAGTTGGCGCTTTGCGCTTTTTGTTTTTGATCTCTGCCTTGCGGGTGGATGCACCGCTGCAGGGTTAGCGTACGGAATAAGTTCCCGAATTAGTGTTCGGAGGACTTTGCCCAGCCATGGTTATGCACCAAGCCTTCATCATGCTGGTCGTCCTCGTGCCAGACTTTGATATAATGCTGGCGGGCCTGCGTTTCCGCGGCGCGGGCCAGCTGGTGCTGGGTGGATTGGTTGTCCTCACGCGGCTGGCGGGTGGTGTAGCCGTCGGGAGCAAAATTCGGTTGGTCGCGCATTTGAAAGATTCCTTAACGCTGAAATTCGGGTCCTTGCGGGGAGCGTCGGGGTTCGGCGACCACGCAGATCATAGGTATGTTAATTATTTACATTTCGAAGGGGCGTATAGGGCTAAAATCAGCGTAAAAAACGAAATCAGTGCTTAACTTTACTGTAAAAATTTGCCATTTGTAAAACATGTCAAAAACCCCGATAGGTAAAACGATCCGCCGCCTGCGCATGGAGCAGGGTTTCACGCAGCAGGGCTTTGCGCAGAGGCTGGGGATTTCCACCAGCTATCTGAATCTCGTGGAGCATGACCAGCGCAACGTAACAGCCTCGCTGCTGTTCAAGCTCACTGATATTCTGCATGTCGATCTTGCCGCTCTCTCCGGCGCGCAGGAGCGCGAGTTGGAAGTCTCGCTGCGCGAAGTCTTCGCGGACCCGCATCTGGGGGCCGAGCCGGTGCCGGAGAGCGAAATCCAATCCGTGGCGGCAACACCGGGCGCGGCGAGGGCGATATTGGCGCTGCACCGCGCCTGGGCGGGGGCACGGGAGGATGCGGATGGGATCACCCTGCCATCGGGCCGCAAAATCATGCTCCCGAATGAAGAGGTGCGGGATTTCTTCCACGACCATGAAAACCATTTTCCGGCGCTGGAGGCAGCGGCGGAAGCCGTCAGCGCCGGGTTGAATGCGGAGATCCAGGGAACGAACCACGCGCTGGCCGAGCGGCTGCGCCAGGCGCACGGGCTGGTGGTGAAGGTGCAGAAACTGCCCGGCTCGCTAAGGGTCTATGACGCGAAGGCCCGGGTGCTCACCCTCTCGGAGGATTTGCCGCGCGAGAGCCGGGGCTTCCAGATGGCGTTTCAGCTCGCTTTGCTGGAGGCGCGGGAGGTGATCGAGCCGATCGTGAAAGCGGCGGCGCCATCCTCGCGCGATGCGGCAGAGTTGTTGCGGATCGGCCTGCTGAACTACGTCGCGGGCGGGATTCTGATGCCCTATGAGGTGTTTCTGGCGGCAGCGCAGGCGAACCGGTACGATGTGGATGCGATCGCCGCGAAATTCGGGGTTTCCTACGAGCAGACTTGCCAGCGGCTGAGCACGCTGCAGCGCAACGGGGCGCGCGGAGTGCCGTTTTTCTTTCTGCGCGTGGACCCGGCGGGGAATGTGAGCAAGCGTTTTTCGGCGGCGGGGTTTCCCTTCATGCGCTTCGGCGGGACCTGCCCGCGCTGGATCGTCCATTCGGCCTTTGCGACGCCGGGGAGCATTCGGGTGCAGGTGGCGCAGCTCTCGGAGAAAGAGACGTTTCTGACCTTTGCCCGCGCGCTGGTCGGGCGCGCGCCGCGTTGGGGCGAGCCGCCGCCGGTGCGGGTGGTGGCGATGGGCTGCGACATCTCCCATGCCGGCGACGTGGTGTATGGCGATGGGCTGGATCTGGCGACGGCGGCGGTGGGGATCGGGCTTTCCTGCCGGCTATGCGACCGGCAGGACTGCCGCTCCCGCGCCTTTCCGCCGATCGCGCACCGGCTGAGCATGGACCCGTTGAGCACGAGTGCGAGTCCGTTCAAGTTCGAGGTGAAAAAATAGCTCGTTGTTCCAAAAGCCGCGCCTTATTCCTGCCTTTTCGGGATGGCACGGAACGGGTTTGAGACATTTTTGAAAGTTGAAGTGATGACGATGGGTTCCAGAATTGGCGTGCTGCTGCTTTGTGCGGTGATGCTCTCGGGCTGCGAGGATATGACGCGCCAGCAACAACGCACGCTCTCCGGCGGCGCGATTGGCGCGGCGGGCGGGGCGGTGATTACCGCGATTGTCGGCGGGCCGGTGCTGCTCGGCACGGCCATCGGCGCCGGCGTGGGCGCCGTGGCGGGGGCGGTGACGCATTAGGGGGATGTAAAGGGTCGCGGGATTGCGCCATAAAAAACGCCGCCGGGTTGCCCTGGCGGCGTTTTTGTATCGGGAGCAGCGCGGTTAGCGGCGCAGGTTCAGGCGGCCGATCAGATCCTGGTAGCGTTTGGCATCCTTGCGCTTCAGGTAGTCGAGCAGCGAGCGGCGCTGGCCGACCAGCATCAGAAGACCACGGCGCGAATGGAAATCCTTCGCATGGGTCTTCAAGTGCTCGGTCAGGTTGGAGATGCGCTCGGAAAGCAGGGCGATCTGCACTTCGGGGCTGCCGGTATCGTTGGCGGCGGTGGCGTATTCAGAGATCAGCGTCGTGCGACGCTCGGCAGTAATCGACATCGTGATATCCTTCACGAAAAATGTTGCAACAAACGCTCCGGCTTCAGCCACCCTTCCGAGAGTCGGGCCAGGGCCAGAACGCGCCCCGCCGCCAGCACGCGCACCAGACCTTCATCAGGGTTGGCGGCATCTGGAATCCGCCCCATCAGATCAACCAGGCTGATCGCCTGACCGTTTGAGAGGGCGTGGGCTTCTGCAGCCGTCAGGGCCAGTGCCGGGATGTCGTCCAGCGCGGTCTCGAGCGGCCGAATAAGCTCGGCAAGTGCGGAGGGCGTATGCGCCGGATTAAGGATGGTGTCCATAGAAACCGTCATGGTTTCATTGAACGGGCCGACCCGCAGGCGGCGCAGGACGGCGATATGGCCGACAGTGCCGCAGGCGCGGGCGAGGTCGCGCGCCAAAGAGCGCATATAGACGCCCTTGCCCGATTCCACCTCGAACTCGGCGGTGTCCGCATCCGGGCGGCCGATCAGCTCGAAACGGTCCACCTGCGCCGGGCGGGGCGGCAGTTCGGGCGGCGCACCCGCGCGGGCGAGGTCGTAAGCGCGCTCGCCATCGACCTTAATGGCCGAGAAAGCGGGGGGGATTTGCATGATGGACCCGCGAAAGGCGGGCAGCGCCGCCTGGATCTGCGCATCAGTCGGGCGGGCATCGGAGGTTGCGGTAACGGCGCCCTCGGCATCGTCCGTGTCGCGGGCTTCGCCGAAGCGGATGGTGAAATGGTAAAGCTTCGTGCCGTCCATCACATAAGGCACGGTTTTGGTGGCGTTGCCGAGCGCGATGGGCAGAATGCCGGTGGCCAGCGGGTCCAGCGTGCCGCCATGCCCGGCCTTTTGCGCATCCAGCGCGCGCTTCACCTTGTTCACCGCCTGGGTGCTGGTGATGCCTTGGGGTTTGTCGAGAATCAGCCAGCCGTCGAGCTTACGGCCGTGCTTTTGGCGCGCCATGAAAAATCCAATCCAGAATGAGAGACGGCTGATAGGGCAAGCGGTGCGCCTCGGAAAGGCGCGCAAGAGCCGGGCAGATGGCGGAAAAGTTTATGGCGCGGTTTCGGGTGTTAACGGGGCGGAAACCTGGGCGGGATGAAAATGGCATGTCCCGCGAAAAGCCGGATGCCGGTTTGACACCGGCTTTCATTGCAGCCGGTTTTTGGAGGATTTCCACCATGCCCGATGTCATCACGCTCACGACGCGCGCCGCAGGGGAAGAAGCAGGACCGCTGGGCGCGGCGATGGCCAAAACCGGGATCGCCGGGCCGGAAATTCCGCGTCCTGCGCGCAAGCGGGAGAAATTTCTTGGCTTTGCCTGCGACGAGGAGAGCGCGACCGTGCTGCAATCGGCGCTGGCGCCCTGCCTGCCGGACCATAACCAAGTGCACATCGCGGATTTCCGCGCCGCGCTCTCGATCCTGGCCGGGATGCCGACGCCGGAGATCATCCTCGTGGACCTCTCGGGCGAGGACCAGCCGATCAACGCAATGGTCGCGCTGGCCGATGTGGTGGAGGCGGGAACGACGGTGCTGGCAATCGGCGAAATTCAAAACGTGAATTTCTACCGTACGATCACCAAGGGCATGGGGGTGAAGGAGTATCTGCCCAAGCCGCTGACCAGCACGGCGGTGACGCAGAATTTTCTGTCCATGATCAACGATCTGCACCAGGAAAGCCTGCCCGCGCCCCGGCACGGGCGCAGCCTTGCCATCACCGGGCTGCGCGGCGGGGTGGGGGCGACCACCATTGCCACCAATCTCGGCTGGTTCATCGGCATGCAGCTGCACCGCCATACGGTGCTGCTGGATACCGAGCTGAATAGCGGAACCGTGGCGCTGAACCTGAATGTCGGGGTGACTCGCGGCCTCACCACGGTGCTGGAAACGCCCGAGCGCGTGGACCAGCTGCTGATCGAACGCTCAACCCAGCCCGCCGGGGAGCGGCTGCATGTGCTCGCCAGCCACGAAGCGCTGGAGAAGGAAATCGACCTCAAACACGGCAGCGCCGAGCTGCTGCTGAAAGTCCTGCAGGCGCGCTACAATTTTGTGATCGCGGATACCGGTTCACGGCTCGGTCCGCTCGCCCGGGAAATGCTTCGCCTCACCCAGCAGCGCGTCGTCGTGATGGACCCGAGCGTGATCGCCCTCCGCAACCACGAAAAACTGCTGACGCTCGCCGGCGGCACTGCGTTGGCCCCGCGCCCTATGCTCGTGCTCAACCGAGCCGGCACGCCGGGCGGGCTCAGCCAGCATTATATGGAACAAACCATGGGCGTACCCTTCGACGCCGTCATCCCCGACCTGCCGCGCATCGTCCCCAAAACCACCGAACTCGGAACCCAGGCCGTCTCGCTGCGAGGCCCGTTCCGCACCGCCATGGCCAGCCTCGCCGCCACACTCGGCGCGACAGCGTCGGCGGAGACGGGGTAAAAGCAAGTAAGGCCAGGGGTCGCTGCCCCCTGGCCTTACTTGCTTTTACCCAGCCCCGCTGACGGTCGCGGCGGCGAGCTTGCAGTTGGCGAGGGTTCTACCGGAATAGGGGTCCCAGGTCTGGGTGAGGCCGAAGATCGGGAGGCCGAGATAGCCGTGCAGGAGCAGGTGGCGGTTAGGGTCCAGCGCGATGGTGGCGTTGTAGATATTGCCGTTGCGGGGGTCGACGACGGTGCCGTGCCAATGCGGGGTGCCGGAGGACGTATCGGCGGATTCCGTGGTCTGGATGATGGTCATGCCGCATTGCGGCTGGCCTTGCCAGTTATTGGGCATGGGGTCGTTGGGATGGGCGAGGTTGATACCGACGATCTGGCCGCAGAGTTGTGCGCTGGGCTGGCTGCCGCAGGGTGCGATTTGCACGACGATGGAATGGTCTTGGCTGTACCAGCGGCCCGTGGGGCCGGAGGGTGTGTTGTTCAGGCCGGGCGCGGTTGAATCGGCAGCGTTCGCGAGGACGACGCTGCCGATAAGCCAGGCGGCGGACAACCAAAGGCGAAGCAAAAACTTAGTCTCCCAGACAGATCAGCTTTATGCCTTGAATCTGATGTGACGTGCGTATCAAAGCTTTTAGGATTCCCATAGCGGTTATGCAGGGCTTGCGGATGATTTAGCCGGCATGTGGCAAAAAGCGCACGGTTTTTGCCTGTGGGGGACTGTGGGCGTTGCGGCGCGGAAGATGGATTGCTTCGCTGGCGCTCGCCATGACGGGTTTTTGGGCTGGCGGGCCGGCTCCGGGGTCAGGCGGTGAGCCAGGCGCGGACGGCTTCGGTTTTGCCGCCGAAATCGCGCGCGACATGCAGGCCGACGCCGCCGAGCGCGATGGCTTTGGCGATGGCGGGTTCGTCGGTCACGTCGTCGCCGATGAAGATCGGGATACGGCCGGCGAAAGGCGCGGCTTGCATGAAGCTGGCCAGCGCGTCCGCCTTGTTGCCGGCATTGGGCTTCAGCTCGAAGGCGCAATGCGCGGGCAGCAGCACGGCGTCATCGGATTCCGCAATGAGGCGGGTGACGAGCTGTTGGAGTTCAGCCTCGTGCTCGGGCGCTCGGCGGTAATGCAGGACGAGGCTGAACTGTTTTTCCTCGACGAGGATGCCGGGAATGGCCTCGGCGTAGCGGTTGAAGATTTTCAGCCAGTGCTCATAAGCGGCCGGGCGCTGGACCGTGCTGGTGATCGTGCCGTCCGGTATCCGCAGCAGCATGCCGTGCTCGGCGGCGCAGGGCAGGCCGGGGCGGAGCAGATGGTCGATATCCGTGAGCTTGCGGCCCGAGAGGATGGCAAGCGCGCCGCCCAGGCGGTGCTGGATGTCGCGCAGCGTTTCGGGCAGGCCGGGGGGGACGATGACCGCATCCGGCGTGGCGGCGAGGTCGATGAGGGTTCCGTCGATATCAAGAAAAAGCGCGTGGTCCGGGGTGAGGCTGGGCAAAGTCATGATGAGATCAGCAGGGCGACAGGGAGTTGGGCAAAGAGCGTTCCAATCGGGATAGCATCAGCGGAGCATGTGCCGCCGTTCAGGACATCCGTCCAGCGCCCGGCTTGTAATGGGAGCAGCGTATCATGCCAGCCCTGGAGCGGCACAAGCGGCATGTTCGTGACAAGATTCGCGGCAAGCCGCGTGACGGCGACGGTGATTTTTTGATTTTTATACTGCCGGGTGAAGGCGAGGACATTGTGCTGCGCGGGGCCCTGGGCTTCCAATTTGGCATAGTCGCCCTGCGCGAAGAGATTGGGATGGCTGGCGCGCAAGGCGAGGGTGCGGGCGATGATGGATTGCTTGATCGCGCCGGTTTGCCATTCGGCCAGCAGTTCCGCGGGCGGGCGGGCGGCGATGAGGGCGGCGGCGCGGGCGGCGAAATCCACAGGGCGGCGGTTATCGGGGTCCACGAAGCTCTGGTCCCAGAATTCGGACCCCTGATAGAGATCGGGCACGCCGGGCGTGGTGAGGCGCAGCAAGGTTTGGGCGAGCCCGTTGATCGCGCCCGGCGCGTCCAGGCGGGCGGCGAAGGCGATGATGTCCGGCAGGACGGGGCGGGTTGGGTCGAGCGTGCCGGACAGGAACTGGCGTGCGGCGGATTCATAGGCCTCGTTGGGGGCGGCCCATTCGGTGAGGCGTTTGGCTTCGCGCATGGATTTCTGCCACCAGGCGGCGGCGCGGTCCTCAAAAGCGGCGAGGCCGGGGCGGTCATCCGCAATGAGGCCGATGGGCCAGGCGGCGACGAGCATCTGGTAGAGCATCAGCTCATCGGCCATGTCCGGCCCGGAATCCGGGCGGATGATGGCGTTCAGCCGCGTCCAGCGCGTAATCGCGGTTTCCCATTCGGCGGGGATTTCTGAGAGCACGGCGAGGCGGGCGCGCGTGTCCTCCCCGCGCTTGTGGTCATGCGTGGCGGTGGCGAGCAGCGCGGCGGGGTGCTGGGCGCGGCGATTCTGGCAGGCGGCGTGGAAGCCGGCGGGGGTGAGGGCGAACTGGCCGGGATTGGAGCCGACCTCGTTGCGCGAGAGCAGGCGGCCATACCGGTAGAAGGCGGTATCCTCCACCGATTTCGCGGCGACGGGGGCGGAGAGCTGCTGGAAGCGGACCATGGCGCGCAGGCGCGCGGCGCGGCGCGGGCCGGGCGGAAGCATGCGCGGGGCTTCTGCCGCGAGCCAGCGGTGCAGCACCTCCAGCAATGGCGCGTCGGCCGCGCGGAAGGCTTTGCGTGCGCCGGAGAGGGCGCGGGCCATGACCTGCGTATCCGTCTCCGATGCGCCGGCCTGCCCGGCATAAATGCGATAGACCGGGAAATGGACGAGGATTTCGATGAGCGCGCGGCGGATGGCGGTGAGGGTGTGATCCCGCGTCATGAGATCCCGGCGCGCGATACGGTGCAGGGCGGCGGCCGTGGCGCCCAGCTCGCTGGCGAGATTGTCGCTGAGGATCTGGCGGCGGGCGGCTTCCTCTTCGGATTCGAATTCGCCGGGGCGCCCCGTCAGGCTGGTCCAGAGCCAGGTGAGCGGGGCTTCGCCCGCAGGGTCGTGCAGAACGGCACTGACCTGATCCATGAAATCATAGCCGGTCGTGCCGTTGGTGAGCCAGTCCGGCTCCAGGCGTTCGCGGCCGTTGAGGATTTTTTCGATGAGGATATAGGGTGGGCCGGGCGGCGCGCCGGCGGGGCGTTTCTCTCCCGCGGCGGCCATGGCGCGGCGGAGTTTGCGGGAATAGCCGCGCGGGTCGGAAAGCCCGTCGATATGGTCGATCCGCACGCCGTCGATCAGGCCCTCGGCGTAGAGCTGCAGGATGAATTCATGCGTGGCGTCGAACACGCGCGGGAGTTCGACGCGGATGCCGGCCAGCGTGTTGATGTCGAAGAAGCGCCGCCAGTTGATTTCATCGGCGGCGGCCCGCCACCAGGCGAGGCGGTAATGCTGGCGTTGCAACAGCTCGTGCAGGCGGCGCAGGCCATCCGGGGTTTGGGAATTAAACCGCTCCAGCGCGCGGGCGAGCGCTGCCGCGCCGTTTGACGTGCGAACGAAATGTTGCAGCATATCCTTGGCGGTTTGCGCGGCGTGATGGGCGGCGATGCGCGAGGGCGTCTTCGCGGCGCTGGCGAAGGCGTGGCTGATATCGTTGAAATCCGGTTCGCTATGCAGGACAAGCGCGGTCGAGCGGGCGGAGATGGGGAAGTGATGCTCGTGGTATTCGATATAGAGCCCGCCTGAGCTGTTTGAGAATTTAAGTTGGAGTTCGTGGTTGTTCAGCGCCTCCCCATAGGCGGCGCCGAGGAAGGGCGCGAGCAGCTTGTGGTGGAGAGAGGAATCGGGTGGGGTCCAGTCGATATCGAAATATTCGGCGTAGCGGCTGGCATGGCCCCATTCGAGAACATCCAGCCACCAGGCGTTGTCAGCGCCGCCCACGCCCATATGGTTGGGCACAATGTCGAGGATCAGCCCCATGTTTTTCGCGCGCAGCGCGGCGGTGAGGCGGCGCAAAGCGGGCAGCCCGCCGAGTTCCGGGTTGATCTCGTGATGGTCCACGATGTCGTAGCAATGGGTGGAGCCGGGGCGGGCTTTGAGCAGGGGTGACGCGTAGAGATGGGAAATGCCCAACGCCGCGAGATAGGGGATGATGGGCAGCGCATCGTCCATGGTGAAGCCGGCGTGGAATTGCAGGCGGGCGGTGGCGCGGGGATGGGTCGTGGCCGCCGGGCGTGGGGAGGTGGTTAGCGGCATTCGCGGCGGGCTTGGGCGAGGGCGGCGAGGCGGGCGCGGAAATCTTCGCGGCTGAAGAGCGCTTCGGCATCGCCGGGCAGGCGGCGGCGCCAGTTGGGGTGTTCCGTGGTGGTGCCGGGCAGGTTCGGCTGGTCCGGCAAGGCAAGCGCGTCTTCCACCGGCAGCAATGCCAGGGTGCAGGCGGCCCGGCCGAGATGGGCGGCAGCCGCGCTGGCGGCAGCTTCACCGTCGGCAGGTTGCGGTTGCGGCGCGGTTGTCGCACCCGAGGCCTGGAAGGCGGACCAGAGCGCGGCGCGGTCGGCCTCGCGATCTTCGGGCGTGTCGCCGCCCATGTTGAGTTCCGTCCGGACGGAAATATCATTGCCCTGCCACCATCCGGCGACGGTCGGCAGGTCATGCGTCGTCGTCATCGCCACCGCCGTCTGGGTCCAGTGCGCGGGCGCGTTGAATTGCGGGCCGTTGCGCTCGAACCACATGACCCGCAGCCCGGCGATGCCCGAAGAGTCGAGCTTCGCGCCGAAGCCATGCGGGAGCGTGCCGAGATCCTCTCCGAGAATCACGGCTTGATGGCGATGGGATTCAAGGCGCACCAGCCGCATCAGATCGTCCAGCGGCATGGCGAGATAGGCGCCCGCGGCGGAGGGGTAGCCTGCGGGGATGACCCAGAGCCGCGCCAGGCCCATGACATGGTCGATGCGCACGCCGCCGGCATGGCGGAGCGCGTGGCGGAGCATTTCGATGAAGGCGGAGAAGCCGGAATTGCGCAGCCCGCGCGGTGAGAAGGCGGTGATGCCCCAGCTCTGGCCTTCCCGGTTGATGAGGTCGGGCGGGGCGCCGATTTCCAGGCCTTTCAGCACTTCCTCCGGGCGGCTCCAACTTGCACTGCCCGCATGGTCCGTACCGACGGCGAGGTCCGCGATGAGGCCGATGCGCGCACCGGCGGCGCGGGCGGCGGCATGGGCCCGGGCGAGGCCCTGCTCGGCCCGGAATTGCAGCCAGGCATGGAACGCGACCTCGTGCGGGTTGTCGTCCAGGAAGCGGGCAACGGCGGGGTTGGACGGGTGTCGATAGGCCTCGGGCCAATGCCGCCAGTCCTGTGCTGCCGGGTTATTCTGGGTGAGGGTGGAAGCCAGGGCTTTGAAAATCGCGTGGCGCTGAATGCCGATTTCCGAACTGGCGCGGAATGCGTCGAATTCCCGCTCGTGATGATGGTGATTGAATGCCTCGCGCAACGCGGCGAGCTTGGCGGCGGCGGCTTCGGGCCAATCCACGAACTGGCCATCCGGCGCATCCGGAAGGTCGTGGGGGATATGTAGCACGTTGAGCGCC
>Ga0116226_10000452_pt1 | contig 34857 bp, 27 predicted proteins | sample S1TSphfallax_FD_89692 | JGI IMG/M metagenome (GOLD analysis project Ga0116226, IMG submission 89692) | Host-associated microbial communities from peat moss isolated from Minnesota, USA - S1T2_Fa - Sphagnum fallax MG | ecosystem: Host-associated > Plants > Peat moss > Unclassified | place: USA...
AAGACGCCGCGTCCGGTCATTCTCTGCATACTCGACGGGTGGGGGTATTTGCCCAACGGCAACTCCAACTCCATTCGCCTGGCCAACACGCCGAACTGGACGCGCCTGATCAAGACTTACCCGACCTCGACGCTGGAGGCGAGCGAGACCAATGTCGGCTTGCCGGACGGGCAGATGGGGAATTCCGAGGTCGGCCATATGAATCTGGGCGCCGGCCGCGTCGTGCTGCAAGGCCTGCCGCGGATCAATCACGCGATCGAGGTTGGCGATCTGCCGAAGAACGCGCCGCTCCAGGAACTGATTGTGGCCTTGAAAGAGAGCGGCGGCACGGCGCATGTCATGGGGCTGTTATCGCCGGGCGGGGTTCATTCGCATCAGCGCCATATGGCCGCGGTGGCGAAGATCATCGCCGAGGCCGGGGTGAAGGTCGCGGTGCACGCGTTTCTCGATGGGCGCGATACGCCGCCGCGCAGTGCGCTCGGGTTTCTCGAAGCGTTTGATCAGGATATTGAAGGTACGGACGGCATCGCGATGGCCACGGTCAGCGGCCGGTTCTATCCGATGGATCGCGATAACCGGTGGGATCGGGTCGAGGCCGCGTATCGGGCGATGGTGTCGGGCGAGGGCGTCGCCGTCGAGTCGGCGGCCGATGCGGTCGATCACTCCTACAAAGAAGATGCGACCGACGAATTCGTGAAGCCGAGCGTGATCGGCTCCTATGCCGGCATGGCGGATGGCGACGGCGTGGTCATGATCAATTTCCGCGCCGATCGGGCGCGGGAGATTCTGATGGCGCTGCTGGAGCCGGGCTTTGATCACTTTGCCCGCGGCAAGATCGTGAAATTCGCGTCGGCGCTGGGCATGGTCGAATATTCGAGCGAGCTTGAGCCGCTGATGGGTTCGATCTTCGGGCCGGATCTGCCGACCCAGACGCTGGGCGAGATCCTGTCCAAGGCGGGGCTGAAACAGCTCCGCATCGCCGAAACCGAGAAATATCCCCACGTCACCTATTTCTTCAATGGCGGCAACGAGACGGTGTTTCCGGGCGAGGAACGGATTCTGGTGCCCTCGCCGAAGGTCGCGACCTATGATTTGCAGCCGGAAATGTCGGCGTTTGAAATCACCGATAAGTTGCTTGAGGCGATCGATCGGTTTGATCTCATCGTCGTCAATTATGCCAATGCCGATATGGTCGGCCATTCCGGCATGATCCCGCCGACCGTGAAGGCGATCGAGACGATCGATGCCTGTCTCGGGCGCTTGTCGGCGGCGGTCGAACACTGTGGCGGGGTGATGCTGATCACGGCGGATCATGGCAATGCCGAGCAGATGACCGATCCGGTCACCGGCGAGCCGCATACCGCCCATACAACCAATCCGGTGCCGGTCGTGCTGGTCAATCCGCCGGACGGGGTGGGCGGCGTTGCCCATGGCAAGCTCGCCGATGTCGCGCCGACCCTGTTGACCCTGCTGCGGATCGATCCCCCCGCGGTCATGACCGGCCGGTCGCTGCTGGTCGCAAAGGCAGCGCGTGCTGGCGCCTGATCGCCTGATCCGGCTGGGGCTCGGCGGCGCCGCTGTCGCGCTGTCGATCGCGGTGGCCTATGCCGCCGATCCGCCGCCGGAGCAGCGGCTGGATGCGGTCCAGCGCAGCCTCGCCCAGACCCGCCAGGACCATGCCGCGCTGTCCCAGAAGGCGCGCGCGCTCGCCGCCCAACTGGCGCAGCTTCAGGCGGACTCGATCAAGGCCGCGAAGAATGCCCAGGAGAGCGAGAGCGCGCTCACCGAGCTTGAGCAATCCGAGACGGTGCTCGCCGCCGACGAGGCGCGGCAGAGCGCGGCGCTCGCCTCGGATCGGACGCGGGAGGCGGCCCTGCTCGCCGCCCTGGTGCGGATCGCGACGATGCCGCCGGGGGCGATGGTGTTTCAGTCGGACGCGCCGATCGATGTCGCGCGGAGCGGCATGCTGGCCAGCGCCGCGGTGCCGCGGATTCAGACAGCCCTCCAGGCCGTGACCGACGCGCTCGAACAGCTAAAGCAGACCCGTGCCGCATTAGATACCAAACGACGCCAAATAGTGACCGAACAACACACATTAATGACCGAAAACGAACGGTTGGCGGCACTGATTGACCAGAAACAGCTCCTCGCCGGCGAGACGCGGACCAAAGCGGATGCGGCGCAAAAGCGCATCGCGCAGCTCACCGCGCAGGCCAATGACCTGAAAACGCTCATCGAGAAGCTCGACCAGGAGCGCGAAGAAGAGCAGGTCGCGACGTTCAAACGCAACGCCGATCCCCCCCCGCCGCCACCCCCGCCAACCGACACCGTCGGTACGGCTAAGACTCTGGAATCAAATCACTTTATCATTCCCGTTGCGGGCGATATCGTCGGACATTTCGGCGATGCCCAAGCATCCGGCAGTGCCAAAGGCGTGACCTTCTCGACCCGCCCCGGCGCCACAATCGTCGCCCCCGCCCCCGGCCGCGTGATGTTCGCCGGCCCGTTCAAGGGCTATGGGCAAATCTTGATCATTGATCACGGCGACGGATATCATTCGCTGCTGGCCGGAATTGGCCGTATTACCGGCACCGTCGGGCAGCACCTCGCTGCCGGCGAGCCCATTGGAACAATGGCGTCGGATGGCACGCCGCGCCTCTATCTCGAATTGCGGCGTCAAGGACAACCTGTGAACCCGCTGCCTTTTTTGGCGGTGCATGATGGAAAGGCGAGTGGATGACCCGGCGAGTTTCGATGGTAGCGGCTGCGGCGCTGCTTGTGTTGGTGGGACCTTCTGTTCCGGGCATATCCCAAACCCCGGCGCCCGGCTCGGCTGACACGTTCAAGGCGCTGAATCTGTTCGCCGAAGTCTATGAACGAGTCCGGCAGGATTATGTCGAACCGGTTCCGGATGACCAGTTGGTCGAAGACGCGATCAGCGGCATGCTGAGCTCGCTCGACCCGCATTCGAGCTATATGAATGCCAAGGCCTATAAGGACATGCAGGTCCAGACGCGTGGCGAGTTTGGCGGGCTTGGCGTCGAAGTCATTGGCGATCAGGGCGTCATCAAGATCGTGTCGCCGATCGACGATACGCCAGGTGCCAAGGCCGGGCTGAAATCAGGGGATCTCATCGTCGCGATCGACGGCAATCCCGTGCTGAATATGTCGCTGAACGATGCGGTCGATAAGATGCGTGGCGCACCCGGCACGCAGATTCGCCTCACGATCCGGCGCCAGAGCGAGCAGCAGCCGTTCGACATGACGCTGACCCGCGCGATTATCCATGTCGCCTCGGTGAAAAGCCGGCTGGAGCGCGAAGACATCGCCTATATCCGCCTCGCCCAGTTCCAGGAGCAAAGCTCTGAAGAGGTCGCAAAGGCTTTCAAGAGCCTGAAGGCGCAGGCCGGCGGCAAGCTGCGCGGTGTGGTGCTTGATCTGCGGTCCGATCCAGGCGGGCTGTTGGATCAGGCGATCGCCGTCTCGAGTGAATTTCTTGATCATGGCGAGGTCGTCTCGACTCGCGGCCGTCGGGCCGACGATGTGCAGCGCTACAACGCGCATGGCGGCGATATGACCAACGGGCTGCCGATCGTGATACTGATCGATGGCGGCACGGCTTCAGCGTCCGAGATCGTCGCCGGCGCGCTGCAGGACCATCATCGCGCGGTGATTCTTGGCACACGCTCCTTTGGCAAGGGCTCGGTGCAAACGATCATTCCGGTGCCTGGCAATGGCGCGATGCGGCTCACGACGGCACGGTATTTCACGCCGTCCGGCCGCTCAATCCAGGCCAAAGGCATCGAGCCGGATATCAAGGTTGAGCCGGCGAAGATCGAATTGCTGGCGCTGGGTGAGCGGCTGCACGAAGCCGATCTCAAGGGCGCACTGAAGAATCCCGATGGGCCAAACCCGGGGGCGACTGTTCCGCCAAACGCTCCCTCCGGAGCGCAGCCAGCGCAACCGATTAAGGATAATGGCGGCAGCAAAGAGGGTGCCCAAAGCGGTGCCGCGGTGGATTCCAACGTGGTTAACAGCGCCGAGGATTACCAATTGAGCCGCGCACTCGATCTGCTCAAGGGCGTTTCGCTCTTCAACAAGGCGGTGGATTAGGCGGCGACATGGCGGTCGGGCCGGAATCGGCTGAGGCGCAAGCCCCATCGTCGCGAGGCGTTATCGCTCTTGTCACGGTAGCTGGTTGTGTGGGCGTGGGTCTCTTGGGGCTGGTCACATGGCTTTTGGTGACGGGGCCCGCGCCAACCTCGATGATTGAGCCAGAGGCCAGTGCCAGTATCGCTTTACAACCGGATGAGCCCCCGGCACCGCCGACGGAGGCGCCACAGCTCGCCACCGGCATGGCAGCGCCCGACGCAGACCTCACCGAAAACAGTCAGAACGGACCCTTGCCGAGCGTGGCCAAGGATGGACGGCTGCCCCTGAAATTCTATGCGCGCCCGTTCGATTCCAAGGAGACGCGGCCGCGCATCGCCATCGTGATCGGCAATCTCGGTACCTCCGCTACTGAAACAGACACTGCGATTCGCAGTCTGCCGGGTACGGTCACACTCGCCTTCATGCCGTATCGCAAGCGCCTTGGCGAATGGATCGGTCTTGCACGGGCTGCCGGTCATGAGGTGCTGCTCGATTTGCCGATGGAGCCGCCGGATGTCCTGCACAATGATCCCGGCCCGAATGCGCTCCGCACGGCACTTGATGCACCGGCCAATATCTCACGTCTCGAATGGATGATGGCGCAGGCGACTGGCTATGTCGGCATGGTTGGATATATGGGCGGACGATTTGAGGCTGACCGCCCGGATTTTCTGCCGATTCTGGAGGATATTCGCAAACGCGGCCTGCTCTTTGTCGATAACCATTCGACGCCGCAGACCGTTGGGCCGAATATCGCCGTTGAATTGAAACTCCCCTACGCGATTGCTAACCGTCAGATCGATCTCGACCCGTCGCGCGAGGCGATTGATCTGCAACTCGCCGAACTGGAGGATGTCGCCAAGCGCAATGGCAGCGCTGTCGGCGTGGCCGATGTCTCGGTGCCGATCCTTGAACGTGTCGCGGCCTGGGCGACAAAGCTGGAAACCCATGGAATGGTGCTGGCGCCGATCACGGCGGTCGTGACGATCAAGCCGCCGCCGATCGAACCGCCGCTGACCGTTGTACCCCCGGCTCCCCCGCCACCGGTCGCGACCGATAAACCGGAAAAAAAGGGATAGCGATGGCGCCTCAACCCGAACTGGATCCCGCCTATCGCCGCAATGTCGGGCTGATGGTCGTCAACCGCGCCGGCTTGGTCTGGGTTGGGCAGCGCCTGGATTTTCCCGGTGCCTGGCAGATGCCGCAAGGCGGTATCGACCCGGGTGAAACCCCGCAGGCGGCCGCTTTTCGTGAGTTGGAAGAGGAGATCGGCACCGCGCGGGCCGAGATCCTCTTCGAATCCGACCAGTGGCTTGCCTATGATTTTCCGCCAGAGGTCGCGGCCAAGGTTGGCCGTGGCCAGTATCGTGGCCAAGCTCAACGCTGGTTCATTCTGCGCTTCACCGGGAGCGATGCCGATATCGTGATTGAGACCGCTCACCCAGAATTCGGTAGCTGGCGCTGGGTCGAGCGGGCGGAGTTGCCATCGCTCGTCATCGGATTCAAACGTCCGCTCTACGAAGCGGTGCTGGCGTGGGCGGATCCATTATTGAAGGGATTAGAGAGTTAGCCCTTCTCCGCCGGAGCGGAAAAGAGCTTTCACCGATCCAATGCGGGCTGGGTCAAAGACCGCTGGCCCACTTCTCGACCAGCGCATCGGCGTTTATTGTGCCGATGCCGGTCGGCAGGTCATAGCCGACGCCCGCGACTTAGGCCGGCTCATATTTCGTGTCTGAGGTTGATAGCGACCCGTAGGTGCCTGACGGCAAATAGCAATTCACCTTGCCTTTGCAGGGTTGGATATCGTCACCGAACGTCACATCGTGAAAGACGCAGTTCGACGAGACGGATGCGCCCTTGTTGGAATTGCAAGCTCCATTGCCCTTGGTGCCATATTGCAGACGGGCGAGATGATAGAGCACGGGCGCCGCATTGCCTTGAGCCTTGCCCATCTTCTGGTCGATCAGCGCCTGAATCCCGGCCACGATGGGCGTGGCATAGGAGGTGCCGCCACCGCCCGCACCCCAGACCCCCGGATTGCCGGAGCAGGCCGCGCCGCCATAATTCGGATCTGAAAAACACAGAAGATATTGGTGGTTCCACAGGCCGTCTGCAGCAAACATTGAGACATCAGGTACGTCGCGCACCTTGTCATTTGGGACGCCCACCAGACTTTGCCAAGAGGGTTTCGGCCAACCCTTGCAGGTGCCGCTCACCACGTCGGTTTTGGACGCGGTACCGGTCGCACAGGCGCTGGGGCCACCTTCGCCGCCACCCAGTTCGAGAAAATGTTTGCCGTTTGCAGAGTTGCAAAACCCTTTTGAGCCATAAGCGACCGGATTGCTCGGCTGAGAATATTTGGTCAGCAAAGTGCTGGCGCAAGTGTCGTTCCAAGGCGTCTCTGGAATGTAGGATTTAGCCGTACCCCAAGGCTTACCGGTATTGCTCGCCCAATAAGTCGAATTTGTCCCGGAGTATGTGTCGCTAAAATCAGTACCGCCGACCGCGACATTATAGACGGTCGAAGCCCATCCATTGACACCGATACCGAGCGTTGCGCCGTTCACGAAGCCCGAACAATCGACCGGGCCGGCATCGCCGGTCGCGACGAAAACCGAAATGCCTTCGGCCACGGCCTGTTGATAGAGGGTCTTGAACGCTGCGTTCGCCGCCGCGCCCTGATCGGCCTCGCAATCGCCATAGCTGATGCTGATCACCGGCGGTGGCGCCTTCTCGTTGACCAGATTCTGAACGGCGACATAGACGCCGTCGGTCGTATTCGTATTATCACACGCGGCCAGGATGATGGTGGCGTCCGGTGCCGCGGCGCTGGACCATTCGACGTCGAGTGCGGCCTCGATATCGTCGCCGTCCGCATTGACTCCAGGATCGAAGCAATTATCCGCCGGCAGCGGATGCAGAGTTTCGAGCTTGCCGTATTTGTAGGTGCTGAGGCCGAAAATACTGCGGAAATTCGTCCAATCGGACGTCGAATAGAGATCCGTGTCCTCGACGACCGCAACCGTTTGGCCTTTGCCGGTGATCGGCGCGGCGGCGGTGAAAAGCGGCGTGAAATTATAGATCTTTTCAAGATCCGCTGGCGCCACCCAATAGCAATTGCCATTACAATATTGGCTCGTGCCGGTAAATTCGGGACGGCGGCGCAATTGCGGCCTCGGACGGAAATCGCTCAGCGATACGATCCCCGCGATGACCGGCTGCAGAGCGGCGGGGATTTCGGGGTCGTGCATATTGGCGATATGCGCGGCGCCGTTCACCGACAGATTATGGATCTCGGTATGGAACGCCTCGGCGACCTGTCCGGCCGTACCCGAGAAGTCGATGACCATGTGGCTCGGATAGTCATAATTGACGGCGAAACCGTGGGCCCGGAGCCAGCTTGTCACGCGCGCAATATCGGCGCTGCCGGTGCCGAACCGCGTGCCGAATTCGGCGGCACTCAGCCATTGGTGAAAATTCGGCGACGATCGATCTTGCAGCGAATCGACGAATCGCTCCGTCGCCGCTTCTTCGACAGGGGAGCGTTGCAGCAATAATTGCATGTGGTCGAGCCGAAGCTCATCTGCGACCCGGCCGCGGTCATTGGCGGCGGTGGCTTCCGGCCTGGTATTGCCGACCAACGTTACCAATTTCGAGTCATCGACCGTCTGAGTGACTAATGCGGACCCGGTACCCGCTGTCGCCGCCTCTGGTGGGGTTAGCAGGAGTGCACCGGCTATTAAAGTCAGATTCCGGATCATGTCCCCTCCTCGGTGGCGCAGCGTGACACCTGCACAATAAACGTTCACTCTATTATTTTTCCCGCAAATCGCCAAGTGAACGATTGGTCGCACTTACTCTTGCACCGCCAATATGGCAGATCGACACCAGATCACAGCCCCTCTTGCCAATGGTCGACCAGATTGGTCGCGTTGATTGTGCCGATGCCGGTCGGGAGGTCATAGCCGACCGAGGCAAGATAGGCCGGATCATACGTGCTGTCCGATGTCGACAAGACACCATAAGCGCCGGAGGGGCGATAGCAATTCGCCTTGCCCTGGCAGGGTTGCATATTGTCGCCAAAGGTGACGTCATGAAAGATGCAGCCGCCCGAGATCGTCTTGCCCATGTTGGAATTACAGTCCGCATTACCCCTCGTACCGTATTGTCGCCGCGCAAGCTTGTATAAAACTGGTGCCGCATTTCCTTGTGGCTTGCCCATCTTCTGGTCGATCAGGGCCTGGATCCCGGCCACGATCGGCGTGGCATAAGAGGTGCCACCGCCGCCTTGACCCCAATCGGTCGGGCTGCCGACACAGGCGCCGCCGTAATTGGTCGGGTCGCTGAAGCAGAGCAGATATTGATGCTCCCAGGTGCCATCAGCCGAGAACATGGAAATGTCCGGCACGTCACGAACCCCATCGACCGGGACGCCGACCAGCTTTTGCCATGACGGTTTCGGCCAGCCCTTGCAGGTCCCGCTCACGATATCAGTCTGGGTGGCTGTGCCCGTCGCGCAGTTGCTGGGGCCGCCTTCGCCTCCACCCGGAAAGACATAATCGTTCCCAGCCGCATCGTTGCAGAAACCGCTCCTGCCATAGCTCACGGGATTACCCGGTTGATAGTAGCGGATGAGTAAGCTGCTGGCGCAGGTATCATTCCAGGGCGTCTCGGGGATGTAGGATTTTGCCGTCCCCCAGGGCTTCCCGGTGCTCGCGTGCCAATAGGTGGCGTTGGTACCGGCGTAGGTGTCGCTGAAATCGGTACCCCCGACCGCCGTGTTATAGACGGTCGATGCCCAACCGCTGACGCCGATACCGTCGGTCGTAACTTCTCCATAGGCGCAATCGGACGGTCCGTTGTCGCCGGTTGCGACGAACACGGAAATCCCTTCAGCTGCAGCCTGTTGGTACAGCGTTTTGAATGAGGTGTTCATTGCCGCACCGAGATCGGCCTCGCAATCGCCATAGCTGACACTGATGATCGGCGGCGGCTTCGTCGCATTGACGAGATTTTGTGCCGCTATAACGATACCGTCCGCTGTTGCCGTATTATTGCAGGATGCCAGAATGATGGTGGCATCCGGCGCGGCGGCACTCGACCATTCAACATCAATCGTCGCTTCGACATCGTCCTGAGTGACACCGGGGTCGGTGCAATTGGCGCTCGGAGCGGGATGGAGGATTTGCAGCTTACCGTATTTATAGGCGCTGAGGCCAAAGATACTGCGGAAATTCGTCCAATCCGAGTTCGAATAGAGATCCGTATCTTCGACGACCGCGATCGTCTGGCCTTTCCCGGTTATCGGGCGTGCGGCGGCGAACAGCGGCTTAAAATTATAGATCGTCGCCAGATCGGCTGGCGCTATCCAGTAGCAGGTGCCGCAATCGGCACTCGTGTCGGTGTATCGCGGCTTGCGCTTTACGCGTGGTTTCGGCCGAAAGTCATTGAGCGAGACAATGCCGGCGATCACGCGCTGCAAAGCAGCCGGAATCTGCGGATCTTGCATATTGCCGATATGCTCGACTCCTTTGACCGAGAGGTGATGGATTTCGGTATGAAAAGCCTCGGCGACTTGTCCCGCGGTGCCGGAGAAATCGATCATCATCCGGCTGGGATAGACGTAATCAACGCTAAAGCCGTGGGATTTCAGCCAGGCAGTCACGATCCCGACATCGGCCGCTGATGTGCCGAACCGGCTGCCGAAATCGCTGGCCGTCAACCAGTGATGAAACGCCGGCGAGGCCGAATCCTGAAGCGTGTCGACGAATTGCTCGGTTTGCGCTTCCCGCTGCGGCGACCGCTGGAGCAATAACTGAAGATGCTCCAGGCGAAAATCGTCCGTGATACGCCCCCGATCATTGGCAGCAGTCGCTTCCGGTCTCGTATTGCCCGGCAGCATAACCAGGCGCGATTCATTGACCGGATCGGTAATCAGAGCACGCGAAGATGGCATCGCCGCCAACGCGTTTGGCGATGACATCGCCAACAATGTGCCCGCAGCAAAGAAATATGACCAATACCGCCCCATGACGACCTCCCGTCGGCTAAACGACCAGCCTAACGGGAAAGGCGTTTATTATTCCTGAAGAAACGCCTAAAAGTTTTATTAGAGGGTAGCGATTTGGTCGGCGGGCGCTTGGAGCTTGATCTCCCTCTGTGCCCTGAAGGGCAGAGAAGGGAGCCCAGTATGCCGATTTAGTCTAAATCTATACCGCTTTTGCCGCAGCAAGCGCATCGAGCTTGGCTGTTGCGACACGGAAAGCGCGGTCCGTGGCCTGAAGTGCGACGAGCTCGGCCGCACCGCCTCGATCGGCCGCGTCGCGCAGGCCGGCTAGAGTCTCACGGGCCTTCACCAAGTCAGCTTCGGCGGCCGTCCGGTCTATCGATCCAATAGAAATCGCCGCATCGGCGAGCACCGTGCAGCGCAGCGGTGTCACCTCGGCAAAGCCACCGGCGATAAAAATCTGCTCGGCGACTTTCCCGTCCTTGTACACATCGATCACGCCGGGACGAACCGATGAGATCAGCGGCGCATGGCCGGGCAGGACACCGAAATTTCCCTCGGTGCCCGGTACGACAACCATGTCGACCGGTTCCGACAGCAGAATCTTCTCCGGCGAAACCAGTTCGAACTGGACCTTGTCGGCCATGGTTTAGGCCGCCTCGGCTGCGAGCTTGCGGCCTTTTTCCTGGGCTTCTTCGATTGTACCGACCATATAGAAAGCGGCTTCCGGCAGATCATCATAGTCACCGGCGACGATGCCCTTAAAGCTGCGGATCGTATCCTCGAGCTTCACAAACACACCCGGCGTGCCTGTGAACACTTCTGCGACATGGAACGGCTGAGACAGGAAGCGCTGGATCTTGCGCGCACGGGCAACGACCAGCTTATCTTCCTCCGAGAGCTCATCCATGCCCAGGATCGCGATAATGTCTTGCAGTGACTTATATTGCTGCAGCACGCGCTGAACGTCGCGGGCGACTTTATAATGCTCCTCGCCGACGACCCGGGGGTCGAGCATACGTGACGTGGAGTCGAGCGGATCGACCGCCGGGAAGATCGCCTGTTCGGCAATCGAACGGCTCAGCACCGTCGTCGCATCCAGATGGGCGAACGAGGTGGCGGGCGCCGGATCGGTCAAATCGTCGGCGGGCACGTAAATCGCCTGCACCGAGGTGATCGAACCCTTCTTGGTCGTGGTGATACGTTCCTGCAACGCGCCCATATCGGTCGCCAGCGTCGGCTGATAGCCCACCGCTGACGGGATACGGCCGAGCAGCGCCGACACTTCCGAACCGGCCTGGGTGAAGCGGAAGATGTTATCGACGAAGAAGAGCACGTCCTGGCCTTCTTCATCGCGGAAATATTCCGCGATGGTGAGGCCGGTCAGGCCGACGCGCGCGCGCGCGCCGGGCGGCTCGTTCATCTGGCCATAGACCAGCGCCACCTTGGAGCCCGGACCATCGAGGCTGATGATCTTGGAGTCGACCATCTCGTGATAGAGATCGTTGCCTTCGCGGGTACGCTCACCGACACCGGCGAACACTGAATAACCGCCATGGGCCTTCGCGACGTTGTTGATCAATTCCTGAATAGTCACCGTCTTGCCCACACCGGCGCCGCCGAACAAGCCGATCTTGCCGCCGCGGGCATAGGGCGCCAGGAGATCGATCACCTTGATGCCGGTGACCAGGATTTCCGCGTCAGTCGATTGGTCAACGAATTCCGGGGCTGCGCGATGGATCGGTGCGAAGCGTGTCGCATTGACCGGGCCGCGCTCATCGACAGGTTCGCCGATGACGTTCAGGATACGGCCCAGCGTTTCGGGACCGACCGGCACCGAAATCGGCGCGCCGGTATCTTCCGCCTTGGCGCCGCGAACCAGACCGTCCGTCGTATCCATGGCGATCGTGCGCACTGTGTGCTCGCCCAGATGCTGTGCCACTTCAAGCACCAGCACCCGATCCTCGAACGTGATCTTGAGCGCGTTCAGAATGGCCGGTAGATCGCCTTCGAACTGAACGTCGACGACAGCGCCGATGACCTGGGTAACCGAACCGATATTGTTCTTCGCCATGACTTGCTTCCCTTGAACGAGACGATGCTCTTACAGCGCCTCGGCGCCCGAGATGATCTCGATGAGTTCCTTGGTGATAACGGCCTGCCGCGTGCGGTTATAATTGACCGTAAGACGGGCGATCATATCGCCTGCGTTACGCGTTGAATTATCCATCGCGGTCATCCGGGCGCCCTGTTCGCTCGCCGCATTTTCGAGCAAGGCGGTAAAGATCTGAATCGCCAGATTCTTCGGCAGCAGTTCCGCTAGAATCTCGGCCTCATCCGGTTCGAATTCATAAACGGCACCATTCAAATCATCTGCTGCCGCATTCGCTGCGCCGGCCGAGAGCGGAATCAATTGGCGCGTGGTGACGATCTGCGTGATCGCCGAGCGGAATTTATTGAAAATGATCTTTGCGACGTCGAACTCGCCCGCCAGAAACCGCGTGACGATCTCAGTTGCGATCGGCTCGGCTTCGCTAAAACCGACACCACGCCGGCCGATATCAGTATGGCTCGCGATCACCAGCTTGGCGTAATCTCGCCGCATCGAGTCGCGGCCTTTGCGGCCAATGGTCAAGATCTTGACGGTCTTGCCTTCGGCTTGAAGCGTGCGGATCTGCCGACGTGCTTCGCGCAGGATGGTGGCGTTGAAACCACCGGCGAGGCCACGGTCAGAAGTCGCGACGACCAGCAGATGGGTATCCGACTTCGCCCGACCAGCCAGCAACGGTGGGGCGGTGGAGAGACCCTGCATGGATTTGGCCAGCGACCCCAACATCCGTTCCATGCGCTCGGCATAGGGACGCGCCGCTTCCGCCGCATCCTGGGCGCGCTTCAGTCGTGACGCCGCCACCACCTTCATCGCTGAGGTGATTTTCTGCGTGGACTTGACGCTCCGGATGCGGTTCCGGAGATCTTTCAAGCTGGGCATTCTCTATGGACCTTTTGCCCGACGCTTTACGAGAAGCTCTTCACGAAGGAGTCGAGGAAGGCACGGAGCTTCGCCTCGGTTTCCTTCTTGATTTCGCGGTCGGTGCGGATCGCGGCCAGAATGTCGGCCCCGCTCGCTTTCAGCGAGCTCAGATAGGCAGCCTCGAAGCGGTTGATATCGTTGACCGGGATCTTGTCCAGATAACCGCGCACACCAGCGAAGATCGACGCGACCTGCTCTTCGACCGCGAGCGGCGAGAATTGCGCCTGCTTCAACAGTTCAGTGAGGCGGGCACCGCGGGCCAGAAGCCGCTGCGTCGACGCATCGAGATCTGATGCGAACTGCGCAAACGACGCCATTTCGCGATACTGCGCGAGCTCCAGCTTGATCGTGCCGGCAACCTGCTTCATCGCCTTAATCTGCGCCGCCGAACCCACGCGGCTGACGCTCAAGCCCACGTTGATGGCGGGACGAATGCCGCGATAGAACAGCTCGGTTTCGAGGAAGATCTGGCCATCAGTGATCGAGATCACGTTGGTCGGAATATACGCCGACACGTCACCCGCCTGGGTCTCGATGATCGGCAGCGCGGTCAGTGAGCCCGAGCCATGGTCTTCATTGAGCTTCGCGGCACGTTCCAGCAGGCGCGAATGGAGATAGAACACGTCGCCGGGATAGGCTTCACGGCCCGGCGGACGGCGCAGCAGCAGCGACATCTGGCGATAGGCGACGGCTTGCTTGGAGAGATCGTCATAGATGATCAGGGCATGCATCGCATTGTCGCGGAAAAACTCGCCCATCGCGGCGCCGGTATAAGGTGCCAGGAACTGCAGCGGTGCCGGCTCCGACGCGGTCGCGGCGACGATGATCGAATATTCCAGCGCGCCGTTATCCTGCAGCGTCTTCACGAGCTGCGCTACGGTCGAGCGCTTTTGGCCGATAGCGACATAGACGCAATAGAGCTTCTTGCTCTCGTCATCGCCGGCATTGATGGTTTTCTGATTGATGATCGCATCGATCGCGACGGCGCTCTTGCCGGTCTGACGATCGCCGATGATCAGCTCGCGCTGGCCGCGCCCAATCGGCACCAGCGAGTCGATCGCCTTGAGGCCGGTCTGCACCGGCTCATGCACCGATTTCCGCGGAATGATGCCCGGCGCCTTGACTTCGACGCGGGTCCGCTTGACATCGGTCAGCGGCCCCTTGCCATCGATCGGATTGCCAAGCGCATCAACGACGCGCCCCAGCAAACCCTTGCCGACCGGAACTTCCACGATCGTGCCGGTGCGCTTGACGGTGTCGCCTTCCTTGATCGCGCGGTCGTCGCCGAAAATCACGATACCGACATTGTCGGTTTCGAGGTTCAGCGTCATCCCCTTGATGCCGTTCGGGAATTCGACCATTTCGCCGGCCTGGACCTGATCCAGCCCGTAGACGCGGGCGATACCGTCGCCGACCGACAGCACCTGACCGACCTCGGCGACATCCGCCTCGGTCCCGAAATTGGCGATTTCCTGCTTAAGGATGGCGGAGATTTCCGCGGCCCGGATTTCCATTTTCTTAGATTCCTCTCATGGCAAGCTGCAGCCGCTGAAGCTTGCTGCGCAGCGAGCCGTCGACCATGCGCGACCCGACTTTAACGACAAGACCGCCGATGATCGCGGGATCGACCCGGATATCGACGGCGACTTTCGAGCCCACGGCCCGCTTCAATTGATCTGTAATCGCGTCCATCTGCGCGGGCGTCAGCGCCTGCGCCGCGGTAACTTCAGCACGAATCTCGCCGCGCCGGTTGGCCAGCAGCGTGCGATAGCCCTCGATCATGCCGATCAGTGCGAAGAGCCGCCGATTACGGGCGACCAGCCCGATAAAATTCCGCGTAAGCTGTGACAGACCGGCGATCTCACAGAGTTTCGCCATCGCCGCGCCCTGCTGGTCGCGTGTGAAAATCGGCGAGCGCAGCAGCCGGACGAGATCGGTGCTTTCCTGGATCAAGCTGCGCAGAATGGCGAGATCGGCGGCAACCGCATCCAGCGCCTTGCTCTCATCGGCGAGATCAAACAGCGCGGTTGCATAGCGGCCAGCCAGCCCGGTTACCCCTGTCGCTTCGGATGCCACGTCTTACGTACCTTCATTTGAACCGGAAAACCTGGGCGGCCTCACGGATATTATTGCTTCGCGTGACCCCGTTTGATCACAGCTCAAGTCGCCTGGCGGTCGAGTTCCGTCCGGAAGCCGTGCGGCAATAGCACATGGTAGGGAGGGGTGCAACAACGCCCCGGTATCAGACTCCGTGCTCGACACATAGTGCCATGCGCAGGCACCATACCTCCATGCGTCTTGCCCTTTACCAACCCGACATCGCACCCAACGCCGGAACCTTGATGCGACTGGCCGCCTGCCTCGGCATAGCCGTCGATCTCATCGAACCCGCGGGGTTTTTGCTGAGCGACGCAAGGTTCCGCCGTGCCGGCATGGATTATCTGGACCAGTTGACCCTCGTCCGGCATGTGTCATGGGAGGCTTTTCAGGCCGCACGAACCGGCCGCCTCGTCCTGCTGACCACGCGCGGCCAGACGCCCCATCATAAGGTTGAATACCGGGAGGATGACGTGCTGATGGTTGGCCGTGAAAGCGCGGGCGTGCCGGAGTCGGTGCATGACGCCGCAGACTTGCGGGTCCGGGTGCCGATGCGGCAGGGATTGCGCTCGATCAATGTGGCACTTGCGGGAACGCTGGTATTGGGTGAAGCGATGCGCCAAACGAATTTATGGCCGGGAGAGACTGTGTGACCGAATTCAGCCCCGACACCGCCCAACGCCGCAGCGAAGCGCAGCTTTGGTTCAAGAGTTTGCGGGATCAAATACGCAATGCCTTCGAGGCGATCGAAGATGAGTATGTCGCTGCCACCGGGGACGGCCCAGCCGGCCGCTTCATCGAGACGGACTGGGAACGGACCGACTCGACCGGGGAGGGCGGCGGGGGGACCACATCGCTGATGCGCGGCCGGGTGTTCGAGAAGGTTGGGGTCAATATATCGACCGTGTTCGGCGCGTTCAGCCCGGAATTCGCCGGCCAGATGCCGGGTGCCGCGATGGATCCGCGCTTCTGGGCCAGCGGGATATCGCTGGTGGCCCACATGCGCTCGCCAAAAGTGCCAGCTGTCCACATGAACACCCGGCATATCGTAACCACGCAAAGCTGGTTCGGTGGCGGTGCCGACCTCACGCCGATGGTGCCGGATCCGACCGACACCGCCTTGTTTCACGAGGCGCTCAAGGGTGCCTGCGACCGGCATGATCCGGGCTATTACGCGAAGTTCAAGGAATGGTGCGACCGCTATTTCTACCTGCCGCACCGTCAGGAGCCGCGCGGCGTCGGCGGGATTTTCTATGACAACCTCGCGACCGGCGACTGGGACGCCGATTTCGCGCTAACTCAGGATGTCGGCAAGGCGTTCCTTGACGTCTATCCGCGAATCATCCGGGGGCATATGTATGACCCCTACACGGCGGAAGACCGTCAGCACCAACTCGTCCGCCGCGGCCGCTACGTCGAGTTCAACCTGATCCATGATCGCGGCACTTTGTTCGGCCTCAAAACCGGTGGGAATATAGAAGCGATTCTGATGTCGCTGCCGCCGGAAGCGGCCTGGCCGTAAGGGCGCGCGACAATCCCCAATAAAACCCTCTCTGCCCTTTAGGGCGGAGAGGGCAGGGAGAGGTGGGTTTTGCCGCTAGGAAAGTCGGCACCAGCTCGCGCACGGCGATCCCCACCTCACCCAGCCTCTCCGCCCCAACGGGGCAGAGAGGAGACATAACCTATTCAAATACCGGCTTCTTTCAGTCTGGCGAGGCAATTCTCGCGCGAGGCGGCGAAATCGCTGTCGATCCAGAATTGTTCGACCGCGGCCAGGGCGTTACCAACGGGTTCGCCTTCTTTCATGCCCAGGGCGAGCGCATCCGCGCCGCCGACCGGAAGTTTTGAGTTGGGCCATGCCTCGGCCAGGGCCAGGAGCGCGGGGACACGGTCCGGCGGGGCTTCGATGAGGACGCGATCCCGATAGATTGATTTGCCGAGCCGATAGAGCAGGCGGCGCTGCGCCTTGTCGTCGGCCAGCGCGTCGAATATCGGCGCTTTGGCCGTGATCGCGGCGAGGCGGGTCCGGTCTTTGGTTGAGAGTTTCAGTCGCTCGGCGGATGCTTCTGGTGCCAAGGCGGCCAACCGGCGGAGTGCGTCCGGCATCGGTTCGATCGCGATCAAAGCACGGATCCGGGCGATGCCGTCCGGGGCGACGGGAATGATCTCAGTCAGGACACCGTCCTCGATCATTAAATCCAGAGTCGGCACCGGATCGGGCGCTTCCAGCAGCTTGAACAGCTCGACCCGCACCCTTTCCGCCGCCAGTGTTGGGATGCGGTCGGTCATCGCGCGACAGGCCGCCCGGGCCGCGGGATCGGCGGCACTCTGCCCATAGCCCGCCTGGAACCGATAAAAGCGCAGCAGCCGCAGCACATCTTCCTCGATCCGCTTCACGGGATCACCAACGAACTGCACCCGACCCGCAAGGCAATCATCGAGTCCGCCGACCGGGTCCCAGATGACACAATCGGCATCGAGGTAGAGCGCATTCATCGTGAAATCGCGCCGGGCCGCGTCTTCATGCCAATCGTCGGTGAAGGCGACGACGGCATGCCGCCCATCGGTTTCGACATCGCGGCGCAGGCTGGTGATTTCGATCGTGTCGCCCTCTGCCATCGCCGTGACCGTGCCATGCTTGAGGCCGGTTGGGATCATCTGAATATCGGCGACTTGCAGGCGGGCGATCACCTGATCAGGTGTCGCGGGCGTGGCGAGGTCGAGATCGGCGACCGGTCTCCCCAGCAGCGTGTCGCGGACCGCGCCACCGACGAAGCGGCCATCGCCGATCGCTGCCAGAATGCGCTGCACGGCCGGGCGCAGCAGCCAGTCAGGCCGTTCGATCCTCATGGTGGCGCCAGATGCCGCGCCAGACCGACCAGCATCGCCGCGGTTGCGCCCCAGATGAAGCGATGCTCGAACGGCAGGACATAGTAATGCCGGGTGACGCCTTGGTAGGGCTGCGAGCGGCGTTCGTGGTTCGCTGGATTGACAATAAAGCTCAGCGGCACCTCAAAAATCTCGGCGACCTCGAACGGATCGGGCGTTAAAACCAGCGGCGGGGTGAGCAACCCGACCCACGGCGTTACGTGATATCCGGTCGCGGTGACATAGTCGGCGAGACGGCCGATAATCCGGATCCCATCGCGGGCGAGGCCGATTTCTTCCGTGGTTTCGCGGAGTGCGGCGTCGCACGAATCTTGATCCCCCGGATCCTGCCGGCCGCCGGGGAAGCTGATCTGGCCCGCATGATGGGTCAGGTGATCAGTTCGCTGGGTCAGCAAGACGTTGATACCGTCCGGGTGCACGACCAGTGGGACCAACACCCCGGCCGGCGTGAGCTTGGCCGGGTTCGGTCGAGGGGTGCCGGGATTAAGGTCAAAATCGCTGGCGGGATCCGCGACCGTGAGAGCGGCCAGCCGCTCCACCACGAAATCGGCGGTCAGATAACGCCCGTCAAATTGCCCAGGGGAAAGAATTCTTGCTTGCTCCACACGCCGAACAGTTTCGTATCGTCGATCGTCTCTTCGGCACCCAGTTCAACCAGTTGATAGAATACGGATCGAACCAGCCGCGCTTCAAGCCCCGCGCGGATCATGACATAGGGCCGCGGCTCAGACGTCGCCTCATCTGTTACCACGCGAATTGGGTGGCTTTCGTCAGCCTCTGCCGTATCATCAAGGTTCGTTCTGAAAGAAAGGATTTGAGCGCGTCCCGTGCCTGCGACCGTCATCTCAACGGCGATAAACGGAACATCATCGACCGCGATGCGGCCGCGTTCGGCCGGTGTTACGAGCCAATATGTCCCATCGGGCTCACGGCGCAGTACAGACGCGAACAATTTCGCTAGCGGCAGCCGCCGGATCGGCGCCCCTTGATGGTACCAGGTTCCGTCATCGGCGATGCGGATGCCGAAATCGCCGCAATCCGGACCACCGAGGGCGGGAAAATTTTCTGTCATGACAGGCCTTTCGTCGCGTGCGTCAATCCAACCTTTGCCATAGAGATGCTAATCACTAACTGTGCTGCGCGTCTAAACACCCTGCGGCCCTTGGAGATGCGGTTTTGACCATGACCGAGCTTACCCCCAGCGAAACCCAAGCCCTCGTCGATCAGGCCGAGGCGCTGGGACAGCGCCTTGCCGCGGTGCGTGAGCGGATCGCACGCGTCATCTTCGGTCAGCAGGAGGTCGTCGATCAAGCGCTGATCACGGTGCTGGCCGGCGGCCATACGCTGCTCGTCGGCGTGCCGGGCCTCGCCAAGACCCGTCTCGTTGAAACGCTGGGCAAGGTGCTGGGGTTGCAGGACAAACGCATCCAATGCACGCCCGATCTGATGCCGGCCGATATTCTGGGCTCCGAAGTGCTGGAAGAGGGCGAGGCCGGTCGCCGGTCGTTCCGGTTCCTGCCCGGCCCGATCTTCTGTCAGCTTTTGATGGCCGACGAAATCAACCGGGCGAGCCCGCGCACCCAGTCGGCACTGCTACAAGCGATGCAGGAGCGGCGGGTTTCGGTCGCGGGCCATTATCACGAATTGCCGCGGCCGTTCCACGTGCTGGCGACGCAGAACCCGATCGAGCAGGAAGGTACCTATCCGCTGCCTGAAGCGCAGCTTGACCGGTTCTTGCTCCAGATCGAGGTCGGCTATCCGGATCTGGCGGCGGAACGCAAAATGCTGCTCGCGACCACCGGCTCGACCGATACGCAGGCCGAAACACTGCTGGGCGATGCCGAACTTCTGCGGGCGCAAGCGCTCATCCGGCGGATTCCGGTCGGCGAAAGCGTCGTCGAAGCGATCCTGACCTTGGTGCGGGCGGGCCGGCCGGAGACGAGTGAAATCGACGCTGTCCGGCGTCACGTCTCCTGGGGTCCGGGACCGCGCGCCAGTCAGGCGCTGATGCTGGCGTCGCGCGCGCGAGCGCTGCTGGATGGGCGGCTCTCGCCCTCGATCGATGATGTGCTGGCGCTGGCCGGCCCGGTACTGCGCCATCGTATGGCGCTGAATTACGCAGCGCGCGGCGACGGCATTACGCTCGATCAGATCATTGGACATATGTCGGAACGGCTGCGGTAGCGCGGCATGGGTCTTTCTGCCGGACGCCACGAAGCCGAAGCCCTTGCGGGTCGCCTTCCGCCTCTGCTGGTCGCGGCAGAGCGTGTTGCTGCGACCGTGGCACAAGGCGTTCACGGCCGTCGGCGGGTCGGCAGCGGCGATAGTTTCTGGCAGTTTCGCGGCTATTCCCCGGGCGATGCGGTCAGTCGGATCGATTGGCGCCAGACTGCCAAGGCCGGCCAGCCGTTTATTCGCGAGAATGAATGGGACGCAGCGCAAAGCGTCTGGCTCTGGGCCGATCCGTCGCCCTCTATGGACTGGCGCTCGACCAAGTCGCTGCCGACCAAACGCGAACGTGCTGATTTGCTGACGCTGGCGACGGCGGCACTGCTGATTCGCGGCGGCGAGCGGGTCGCATTGCTGGGCACGGGGCAGCGGCCGGCGATCGGTCGCAGCGTGCTGGACCGTATGACACGGGCGCTTGGTGAGGTGGGTCGCCCTGATCTGGTTGCGGAGAAATTACCGCGCCATGCCAATCTGGTCCTGATCGGCGATTTTCTGTCGCCGCTGCCGGAGTTGCGCGATCGGCTGCGCGGGCTTGCCAGCCAGGGTGTGCATGGCCATTTGCTGCAAGTGCTTGATCCTGCGGAAGAAACGCTGCCGTTCGATGGCCGCGTGCGGTTCGAAGGGCTGGAGCAGGAGGCATCGACGCTCATCAGCCGCGTTGAAACAATTCGCGACCAATATCACCAGCGACTGGCCGCGCATCGGGCGGGGCTGATGGATATCGTCCGGCCTTATGGCTGGTCGTTCGGCATCCACCGCACGGATCAACCGCCGCACGCCGCGTTGCTGGCGCTGCACGCGATCCTGTCGGGTGCGCCGCCGCAGGCCCGTGCGCCGCGTGAGGAACCGGTCTGATGCTGTCCGTCACCGGGTTTGCCTTTGCTTCGCCATGGATCCTGCTCGGGCTCAGCGTGCTGCCGGTGCTGTGGTGGCTGCTGAGAGTCACACCGCCAGCTGCCAAAATCATCAAGTTTCCGGCGATTCGCCTGCTAGCGGGCTTGGTGCCGGACGAGGAGACGCCGGCCAAAACGCCGCTCTGGCTGATCCTGTTGCGCATGGCCTTGGTATCGCTGCTGATTCTGGCGATCGCGCATCCGCTGATCAATCCATCGGCCGGGCTGCCGGGCGGTGGGCCGCTCTTGCTGGTCGTCGATGATGGCTGGGCCGCATCACACTGGGCAGATCGGCAGCATGTCATGAGCGATCTTTTGGGTCGGGCCGACCGCGAAGGGCGGGATGTCGCGATCCTGACCACCGCTGCCGCGCCCGATACCGACAAACTAACGCTGATGCGACCCGCCGATGCACGGGCCATCGTTCAGGGGCTGAAACCCAAATCCTGGCCGACCGATCGGGCCGCTGCGGCGAAGCGGCTCGCAAATGCGCCGTTCCATTCGGCCACCAGTTTTTTCCTGACCGATGGGCTGGATGATGGCGGGGCGGCGACAACGCTGATCCAGGCGCTGCAAAATTTTGGATCGACCAATGTGGTTCTGCCGGCGCCAGATCAGGTTGCCCGGCTGGTCACGCCGGGACCGCCCGCCGCGACCGAACTCACTGTTACGCTGCGCCGCGCCGAAACCGGGGAGGCTTCGCCGGTTCGGCTGAACGCCATCGGCGTGGATGGGCGTGTCTTCGGGCAGGCCGACGGCAGCTTTTTGGCGGGCCAAAGCAGTTCTGCTGTCGCATTCAAGCTGCCCACCGAGCTGCGCAACCGGATTGACCGGATCGATCTTGCCGGCGAGGCCGGTGCGGGTGCGACGCTGCTCCTGGATGAGCGCTCGCGGCGTCGTCCGGTTGGGATCGTCTCAGATCGGCCGGAGGGCAGTCAGCAGCCGCTACTCTCCGATAATTATTATATCGAGCGGGCTCTGCTGCCGTTCGCGGAGATCAGGCGGAATAAGGCGGCTGCCTTGATCGAGGGCGGCACCAGCATGATCGTGCTGCCCGATGGCGATGCCGGCAAGCCGGAGGATCGTGCCAAGCTGAAGAGCTGGGTCGAAGCGGGCGGCGTGCTGCTGCGCTTCGCCGGGCCGTCGCTTGCCGAGGGGCAGGATGATGATCTGCTTCCGGTGACGCTGCGGCGCGGCGATCGGACGATCGGCGGGGCCATGTCGTGGGAGACGCCAGCGCATCTCGCCGATTTTCCACCGGACTCGCCGTTTGCGGGGTTGCCGGTGCCGGGCGATGTCACCGTCACCAAACAGGTTTTGGCCGAGCCGTCGGTCGATCTCTCGGCCAAAACCTGGGCGCGGCTGACCGATGGCACGCCGCTGGTCACGGGTGCCAAGCTGGGCAAGGGGTGGCTGGTGCTGGTGCATAGCTCCGCGAATACCGCTTGGACCAATCTGCCGCTGTCCGGCCTGTTCGTCGATATGCTGCGCCGGCTCGGGCAATTAGGCCAGGGCGTCGCCGGCGTCGGCGAGGGCGTTCTGAAGCCATGGCAGGTGCTGGACGGCGAAGGAAGGTTGGTCGCAGCCCCACCCACCGTGCAGCCGATCCCGGCCAAATCACTTGAGACGGCCAAGGTCGATCCGGCCCATCCGCCGGGCTTTTATGGCAGCGCCGATGCCTATCGTGCCTTCAATCTGGCGGGGAGCGTCCCAAAGCTGGCGCTACTCCCGGCGTTACCTTTCGGCGTGACGCGCGCGGCGTATCAGCCGGTGCCGGAACTCGATCTCAGGCCGATTTTGCTCGGCGCGGCCCTGCTGTTGCTGCTGATTGATTGCCTAGTCGGCTACTGGCTGCGTGGATTGTTTGCCGGTCGCCGTGGCGCGGTGGCCGTCGGCATCGTGGCGCTGTTCATCACCCTGCCGGCGCATGCTGAAGACCATAAGCCGCCGAGCGGACCGGACGCGTATGTTATCCAGGCCACGAGCGAGTTGCACCTCGCCTATGTCAAAACCGGCGATGAAACCGTCGATAAGATCAGCCATGACGGCCTAGTCGGGTTGGCCTCGATCTTGAGCCGCCGCACGGCAGTCGAGGCTGGCGATCCGATCGAGGTCGATGTTGAGCATGACGAGCTGATCTTCTTCCCGCTGATCTATTGGCCGATCACGAATTCGCAGGCGCGTCTTTCGCCGGATGCGGTCGAGCGGGTCAATCGCTATATCGCGACCGGCGGCACGATCCTGTTCGACACTCAGGATCAGGGCACGGGCGCGCCCGGCATGTTCGGGGCCGGCTCGACCGCGTCGCGGCTGAACACGCTGCTGGCCGGCGTGCATATTCCGCAGCTGGTCCAGACCCCGCCGGATCATGTGCTCAGCCGATCCTTCTACCTGCTCCAGGATTTCCCCGGCCGCTATGACGGGGGCACGCTCTGGACCGAGCCGGTCGAGGATCGGATCAATGACGGTGTATCGACGGTGATTGTCGGGTCCAATGACTGGGCCGCGGCCTGGGCGACGGATTCGCAAGGCTTCGCGCTCTATCCCGCCGTACCCGGTGGTGAGCAGCAGCGCGAGATGGCCTATCGGTTCGGGGTCAATCTCGTGATGTATGCGTTGACCGGGAATTACAAAGCGGATCAGGTCCATGTCGGGCCGATTCTGGAGCGGCTCGGCCAATGACCGGTTATCAGATCGCCTGGACCCCCCTGCTGCCCTGGCCATTACTTGCGATAGCCGCGGCACTGGCGCTGATCATTCTCGGGTTCGGGTTCTGGCGCCGGGCGCGGGGCAGTGTCGGGCGGCTGCTGGCCGTGGCGATCGTCTTGCTCGCCTTGGCCGGCCCGTCTTTGGTCGAGCAGCAGCGCGAGCCGCAAAAGGATGTGGCGCTGCTGGTGAAGGATGTCTCGGCCAGCCAGAAAATCGGCGACCGGGCCAAGCGCGCCGATCAGGATATCGAACAGCTTCAGGCGGCGCTGGCGCATTACCCCGATCTCGATGTGCGCACGATCGAGGTCGGCGATGTCCCGCCCGGTACCGAGGCCGATCCCGGAACGCAGCTCTTCGGCCCGATCGGCCGGGCGCTCGCCGATGTGCCGCCGCAGCGCGTAGCCGGCATCGCGATCGTGACCGATGGGCAGGTGCATGATGTGCCCGCTGTGGACAAGCTGCCGTTCCAGGCGCCGGTTCATGTGCTGCTTGATGGCGCCAGGAACGAAGGCGACCGCCGGATCATCGTCAAGGAAGCACCGAGCTTTGGGATCGTCGGCAAGCCGCTGCAACTGACCCTACATGTCGAGGATCTCGGCGGCACGCAAGCAGAACGTGCCAACTACCCGCAAACCGCCCGGGTCACGATCCGCCGCGATGGCGGTGAGGAACAGGTGGCCTCGCTGCCGGTCGGCAAGGACACTGCAATACCGATCGCGCTTGACCATGGCGGCCAGACCATCTTCGAGGTTTCGGTCGAACCCGGTCCACATGAGCTGACGCTCGACAATAACCGCGCCGCGATCGTGGTGAATGGCGTCCGCGATCGGTTGAAAGTGCTGCTGGTCTCCGGTGAGCCGCATCCCGGCGAACGCACCTGGCGCAATCTCCTGAAGGCGGATCCGTCGGTCGATCTGGTGCATTTCACCATTCTGCGCCCGCCGGAAAAGCAGGACGGCACGCCGATTCGCGAATTATCGCTGATCGCCTTTCCGATCCGGGAGCTGTTCGAGCTCAAGCTCGCCGACTTCGATTTGGTGATCTTCGACCGCTACCAGAGACGCGGCGTGCTGCCGCAAACCTATCTCGAAAATATCGCGCGCTATGTCCGCAATGGCGGGGCGTTGCTCGAAGCCGTTGGCGCCAATTTCGGCACGGCCGGATCGCTCTATCGCACGCCGTTAGGCGAAGTCCTGCCGACCGAGCCGACCGGTGAAGTCTTCGAGCAAGGCTTCAAGCCGCGCATCACGGATCTCGGCAACCGGCATCCGGTGACGGCCGATCTGCCGGGGGCACCGTTGGATCCCAAGGGCGAGCCAAGCTGGGGCCGCTGGTTCCGGCAGGTCGAATCGACGCCGCATCACGGGGTGGCGCTGATGAGCGGCGTCGATGATCAGCCGCTGCTGGTGCTGGATCGGGTCGGCAAAGGCCGTGTGGCGCAATTGCTCAGCGACCAGATGTGGCTCTGGACCCGCGGCTATGAAGGCGGCGGTCCGCAGGCCGAGCTGCTGCGGCGCCTATCCTATTGGCTCATGAAGGAGCCGGATCTCGAAGAGAACGACCTGCGCGGCACGGTGGATGGCAATCGCCTGACCATCATGCGCCGCAGCCTCCAGCCCGATACCAGCCCGATCCAGCTGACCCGCCCTGACGGCAAGACCGAAACGGTGGTGACGCATCCCGAAAGCGGCGGGCGCGATGTCGCCGTGCTGCCGGTAACGGAGAGCGGCCTCTATCGGATCACCGATGGCACCCGCACCGCTTTGGCGGCGGCAGGCGCGCTCAATCCGATCGAACTTTCGGATGTCCGCACCACGGCAGACAAGCTGCAACCGATTGCAACCGCGACCGGCGGCGGTATGAACTGGACCGGAGCCGGCGGCGCCATGCCGGATATCCGCCGCGTTGCCCCCGGCCGCGCGACGTCGGGCGCCGGCTGGATCGGGTTCCGGGCGAATGGCGATTATGTGGTGACGGGCTTGAAGGAGACCGATCTTCTGCCGCCTTGGCTGGCGCTGATCCTTGCGCTCGGGACGTTGCTGGTGGCTTGGCGGCGTGAGGGGCGGTAGGATCGGTTGTCGCAAATCCTTCGCCAGACCGTCACCGCCGACCTTAAATATACCAATAATATTGACCGTCGTTCCGAAAAGTTGCTCCAAGGAGAACGGCATTGTCTAACTGGAAGCAGCCATGCGGCGATAAATTCGTCTGAGCAATTTTCGGAGCAGCCGATGCCTGAAGCACCCAAGGCAACCAAAAGCGGGCATCAACGCGATATGCTGGACTGTGTATTTATGATGGTAATAAGTCGCGCCTTGCGCGGAATTGAGTGCAGTGGCACCGTAATCCGGAATTGAGTGCAGTGGCACCGTAATCCCGCGGTCGATCGCGTCGGGGTCCATGTGCCGGCGCGGCTGCCATCTAACCTGATTCATCTCGACCAGTTCGTGCGCCTGAACTATCATCTCACTACGGAGATATAGGGGGAATGGTGGTGGGGGCTTGGGGCGCGCTTATTATGAGCTTCTTCGGAGCGGTGTTCGCTTCGCTGACCCTATATTGGCAATGGCATCTGTCCGGCCTCGCTTTAGCCCTGCCCTTTTTAGGATTCATCCTGATCGGCCTCGCCGCCAGCTATGTTATCCGGTCCCCCGGTAAAGGGATCAAGCCGTCACCCAAAGAGGAGCGTGCTATTATGTGGAGCAGCATCGGCGAAGGCGTCGGGTTGTTCCTCGCATCGAACATCGTCATCTACCAGCATCGACCGGATCTTCTCTTGCCATCTATGGCCTTGGTTGTCGGCCTGCATTTTCTGCCAATAGCGCTCGCGGGCGGCTTCCGTCCGTTCTATGTCCTTGGCGCTACCTTGGTTGTTGTTGCGACCGCCGGATTCGTCGTTGGCGCTCCTACTGGCGGGGAGGTCGCCGGGTTCATGGCTGCTGGCGCTCTGTGGCTCGCGTCTAGCATCGCAATCCGTCGCGACTGGTTGGCGAAAGGAAGGGCGACAACCACAGCCTAATCAGATTCCGAATGTAAGAGTGCACCAAAAGGTGGTTTTATGGCCGCTATATGGCAAGTTTTCCAAATCCCGTGCTCGGCTATTTCCGTCGTACGTCGTATTTCATTTCGGTGACACTGCACTAATTACCAGCGCCGTAGGGGATTGATAATTAGTGCAGTGTCACCGAAATAATCGCCAGGCTTTCTGGACGTTCCACAATGATGAAGGCCTGTAATTACCAGATTCCAGTCATTCGCCAAATTGATGAGCTTTTGAAGCCTCATAGCGGTATCCGCAGCCTTTTTCAGCGTCTTTCCGGCTGCGAAACCAGTTGCCAACCGCTAACGTAGAAAGCATTTCCACGTGTTTCAATATCGGGAATTTCTCCGATTTTGTCACGCCCGTTGAGCCAACCGAGGCGGCGGAATACGCTATCGATCAAAGCGCGCTCGAACCCGGGCGCTGATCCTTGCTTTGGAGACGCTGTTGGTGGCGTGGCGGCGCAAGGGGCGTTAAGAAGAGTTTCGATGCATTCAGCGACGGCGACAGGTCTTGCGTGTATGACTTATAGTTGAATGCTACGCCGTAATCCCGTCAGTGTAATCCCTTCTCAAGTGTCCGCATAACGAGTGCTTCAAATCCTCCCGCCTCTCTCTGTGCAGCCTGGAGCTGCTCAGGTCCCCAGCGATGGGTGATCCTGCCGCCTTCGAGGAAGATGACATCGGTACAGGAAGCGGCGACGGTTTCGACCATATGCGTTGACAGAATGACCGCATGCCGACCGCTCCGGATGAGCTCCGCGAGAATCTGCCTGACGCGCCAATTCGCCACGGGGTCCAGACCGTTCAGCGATTCATCGAGAATCAGCAGCGGTGGCCCACTCAGCAATGCGCCAGCCAGAGAAATCTTCATCCGCGTGCCCAGCGAGCAGTCACCGATCCGCGCTTTCATCCAGCGGGAGAGCGACAAGGGTGCGATGATGTCGCCACAGGGCCAGTCATCAGCACGGCAGCCTCTGATGGATGCCACGAGCCCCAGATATTGCTCGCCCGTAAGGCCTTCCGGCAGATCGGCACCGTCCACCGCATACCCGAACAGGCTCTTTGCCTGCTCAGGCGCCACGGCCATGTCGATGCCGCCGACCAGAACCTGGCCCTCTTGCAGGCGGATCTGTCCGGTAATCGCTTTGAGAAGCGTCGATTTGCCGGAGCCGTTAGCACCCAGAAGCCCATGCCAGGAGCCGCGCTCTACCCGCAGATCGACATCGCTGACGATCCGTGTGCGGCCGTAGCCGGCGCCCAGACCGGAGACCGTGAGGAGGGCGGTGCTTTCATTCATTCGAACGGAACCTTTTTCGGGCCCGACGCCATAGCATCGGCACCACGACAAGCATGACGACGAGCGCGAAACCCACAAAGGCAACGCCATATTGAAGGGCTTGGTAAATAATAAAGCTGAGGAGGATTGTATAAAGAAGCTCAGCGCGGTGTCGGGACGATGGGATGAGCGCTACAGCGGTGCAGAACAGGAGATCGAGGATCACCAGAAGAAGAACACCCCCTGCACCTTCGCCGCCTGAATTGTGGGAGACAACGAGCGCCGGGAGGGCGGCGACGGTAAACCACGCCAGCGAGAGAATTGCAGGCACGCGAATCAGCGCCATCCACGTGGCGCCAAATCCGACGGACGTCGACCGAAGCACAGGGGAGAGCAAGGGCTTCGCATTCAGCCCCGCTATGAAAGCCATATTCCCGCCGATAACGGCAGTGACGACCGAGGGCCACGGCTGCCACTGGGCAATCGAAATGGCTCCGGCCGCGCCGCCCCAAATGAGCAGGCTGCCGATCCACCACGCCGAGACGTAACGGCTGCTGTCCGTCTGCGCCCATAGTGCCACCCACTTTGGGACCGACCGATCAACCGCAGCTGCCAGCCTTGTTATCCAGTCCTGCCTGGCCGAAACCAACGCCGTGTTAGCTGACCCCTTCGTCTGATCGGCGTCACGGGCGCCAACCAATGCGGCTAAAGCTGCCGGGACCACAAAGGCCAGCCCCATAAAGACGCCCGAAAGAACAGCGTAAGGTTTGCCTACCGCGACGGTGACCACGCAGCCGAGTAGCGCTGCGATTGGCGCCAAACCGGCGCTTAGCGTCAGCGCCGCCGACCGAGCGCATCGCTTCTTCGCAGTATCGGGCCATGGGAGGACCGAGATCCAATGTGTCCGCGTCTTGGCAGAGGCCCATCGTCCAAGCCTGTAGCCGATTGTGCCGCCCAGCACGGCAGTAGCCGCAAGTCCGGCGAACGCCACGCGCCCCCAATCTTCCCGAATCATGGGGCCAGCGTCGACCAGTAAGGAATAGTAGTCCGCTGCGTAGCAGGCGATCAGCAAAAACGCCGCTATTAAAACAACAGGGGCCTCTACGGGTCGGTCGGACAACAGGGCATGTAGAGAGTTCTTAAAGCTTTGATACTGCCAACGTAGAATCATTCCTGAAACGAAAACCTCCGGTTTGCCGGGTTTGGTAAACCTGCACTATCTTCCCACGATGATGGTCAGCGTCATGGTAATGATAGGCAGTCATTTCAGCGAAATAAAATCACCGAAGTAAAGTGTTGACGAAACTAAGCCACCCCCACCGCCGCAATGAACTGACTCACTTGTCCCGTCAGGCTCTCGGCCTGTTGGGATAAGTCCTGCGCGGCGCCCAGGACCTGCGATGCGGCGTCGCCGGTTGCGGTTGCGGTTTCGCGGACGCCGGAAATGCTGGAGGAGACTTCTCGAGTGCCGCGCGCGGCTTCCGCGACGTTGCGGGAGATTTCTTTCGTGGCGGCGCCTTGCTCTTCGACAGCCGAGGCGATGGTTGTCGCGATCTCGTTTATCTCGGTGATTGTTTGGATGATGCCCCGAATGGCCGAGACCGTCCCGGTTGTCGCATCCTGGATGGCGGCGATCTGCTGTGCGATGTCGGTGGTCGCTTTCGCCGTCTGGTTGGCCAGTGATTTCACTTCCGATGCGACGACGGTAAAGCCTTTCCCGGCCTCTCCGGCGCGGGCGGCTTCGATGGTGGCGTTCAGCGCCAATAGATTGGTTTGGGCGGCGATATCCTGGATCAGCGTCACGACGGTGCCGATCTTCTGGGCGTCATTGGCCAAATTCTGGACTGTGATATCGACCTGCTTTGCCGTATCGACCGCTTGGCCGGCGATCCGCGACGATTCTTGGACCTGCCGTCCGATCTCTTCGACGGAAGACGATAGTTGCTCGGTGGCGCTCGCTACCGTCTGAACATTCACCGATGTCTGCTCCGATGCCGACGCCACGACGCTCGCCTGCAAATTGCCCTGCTCTGCGATGGAAGACATCGAGCGGGCGGTTGCCTCGAGTTCGGTTGCTGCCGAGGATACGCCCTGGACCAGATTACCGACCTGTGCGTCGAATGAACGGGTGAGGGCTGCGAGCTGTTCTGCCCGCTTCATCATGGCCTCGTTGGCGGTTGCCTCTGCTGCCGTTAATCGGCGGGTTTCGATCATATTATCTTTAAAAACTTGGACGGCGAGCGCCATCGCGCCGATTTCGTCGCCGCGCCCGATACTTGGTATCGACACCGACAAATCATTCTCGGCGAGCAACCGCATGGTTTCGGTCATGGCCGAAATCGGAACGGAAATGCCGCGAATGAGAAAGAGGCAAACCCCAATGCACGCCAGCACCATCATCGCCAATACGACGAGTATCCATATATTGGCCGATTGACCGAGTTGATCGCCGCGGTCGGCGGCGTCCTGGCCGCCTCGCAAATTGAACGAAAGATCATCCTGGAGCGCCGTGCGAAATGCGACTGACGTCTTGCTGATATCCGTGGTCAGAAGCTCAAGCGCTTTGGCCATGTCTTTTGCGGCGACTGCAGACTCGAACCGGGCACCGGCCTCCTGATAGGCTTGCCACGTGTCGTTGACCTTATCGGACAGGCGTTTTTCCTCCCCGGGAGAGATCAGCGGGGCATAGATGCGAAACGCCTCCAACAGGTCAGCGCGGCCCTTGCCGATGGCGCCCGTATAGTAGCTTCGCGCCTCATCGGTCTGCACGGCAAGAAGCGAGGCATAGCCGGCCCGCAGGCGCTCCGCACTTTGCGCGGCAATTCCGAGCGCGCGGGTTGCGGGCAGCCATTCATTCCGCATTTCGGCGCCGGCCGCCCGAACTTGCGAAAGCCGTTCGACGGCAAACAGACCAAGCCCCATGGTAAAAAACAGGATCACCGAAAACGCCATGATCAGTTTGGTGCGAATGGTAAGATCTGCTAAAGCCATCACAAAGATCCCCTCTTTCCGGTCATTTAGCGCCCATATATTGGCAGAGGCTCAAAGTTCAACTGAAAAATACTGATAGAATACTTCTCTTTATTATTTCGATCTAATGTTACTGAGAAATTTTGCTACCTCGGATTTTAAGTGACCTGTTTCCTGCGCCATACCCGCCACCGCGCTCTGGACCTCGATCACGACTTGGCTGGTGCGGCCGGCCAGCGTGTTGACGTCGGTGATATCAACAGAAATCTGGCTTGCCGCGGCTGCGACTTCCTGGACATTGCGCGCGATTTCGTTGGTCGCGGCGCCTTGCTCCTGCACCGCGCCGGCGATGTTGGAGATAATCCCGCTCATTTCGGCAATCACCGCGGAGATCGCGCGGACGCTGGTCACGGCCTGTTGAGTCATCGCCTGAACGGCGGCAATTTGCTCCGAAATATCCACGGTTGCGCGCTCGGTCTGGCCTGCCAGGCTCTTGACCTCCGTAGCAACCACGGCGAAGCCGCGTCCGGCTTCGCCGGCCCGCGCGGCCTCGATCGTCGCATTGAGCGCCAGCAAATTGGTCTGGCCTGCGATCTGTTTGATCAGCGTGACGACATCGCCGATGCGTTGGCTGGTATCGGCGAGTTCCAGGATGATCGTATCGGTTGCCTTCGCCTTGTCGGTAGCCTGGGTGAAGACTGCGGTGAATTGCGTGGTCTGACGGCTTATCTCCGCTATCGAGGCGGAGAGTTGTTCGGCCGCCGCGGCGACGGTATTTACGCCGCCCGACGCTTCGTGGCTGGCATTCGACACGATGCTTGCCTTTTCTTTCGATGATTCCGCCGTTGCCGCCATGGTGCTCGCCGCCACGGTGAGGCGCGATCCGGCCTGTTCGACGGCGGCGAGGCCGGTTGCCGCTTGGCGATCGAAGTCCCGGCACAGCGCCTCGATTTCGTTCGCCCGTTGGACGGTCTCCTCCTGCGCCTTTGCCCGCGCCTCGACGGCCGCGCGGAACGTCCGTCCATTCTCGCGCAGCACCAGCAGCGCCTGCTGCATCCGTCCGATTTCCAGCGAGGTTGCTTTCGTCGGAATCTCGACATCGAAATCCTGGTCGGCAAGGCGTACGACCGCGCTCGCCAGAGACAGGATGGGGACCGATACCCGCCGATGCCCGATTCGCAAGCCGGTGATCAGCAATGCCAGCGCCACGGCCAACAAAACGCCCGCGAGAATCAGCGATTTCGTCGCGATTGACACCACATCAACCGTCTGACTAAGCATCTGATCATTCGCCGCAACGACAACCTGATCCACCAACGCGATTGATTTGACGATCCGCTTGCTGAAATCAGGCGTGGTCAGATCCGGCACCTGGCCATTCGCCAACTGGTCGAAGAGCTGCTGGCGCCAGGCCTCCTCGCTGCCGAAAAATCCATTTTCTGCTTCGGCAACCGCGGCTGCGATTGGTTTGGGCGCATCGGCGCGTGTGGCAGCCTCTTTCACGATTGCCCAGGCAGCTGCCACACGGCCTTGGTCGCGGGCAACCTCAAAGCCCTGCGCCGTCGTCCATGGCTTGTGCGAGGATAGGGCGCCGCCAGCGAGGACGAATTCCTGTCCGGCATAATTCCGCACGGTCCACCCGTTGCGTTTGATCGAAAGCATTTGATCGACCAGTGGATCGATCAGTTTCAGAGAGGCTTCCAGCGTATCGTTCACGGCGGCGAGCGCATCTGAATAGGTATCGGTGTCGCGCGGCCAGTCATGGAGCAGCGCGGGATCCCGCTCTGACTTCGGCTGATGCAGCGCCGATTCTGCGGATTGACGCAATTGTGCCACACGCTCATGTCTCGACCTCAGCTCGCTTTCGATTGACGTCAGAGCTGGAGGGTTGGCGAGCGTCGAGGTTTGCAGCGCGGCCAACGCACCGAGCGCGTGCTGGTATGTCTGTTCGGCATGCTGGCGCACGCCCCCGAGCGATTGGTCACCTGTCCCATCGATCGGGCCATCAGCCTGCAAGAGATTCAGTGTGAGGCCGCGTTCAAGCCGCGCCGTCCGTAAAGCGTCGAATACAGCTTCATCCGTCGTAGCCAAGGTTCTGATGCGATCGGCAGATCGAGCGCCCTTGACGGATTCGATGAGAGTGTTCGCGGTAACCATGATCAGCAAAGCGCCCATTGCGCCCACTAAAAGTCCAAGCAAGGTACGGATCGAAAGGGAATTCAACATGTTCATTGTTCCGTCAGAATGCGCTGAAGGGCATAGACTGGTGCAGGCTTGATGCACTGCCGCTCCTGATAGACGGATAAAGCAAAAACTTTGTTAATATCGGACATTGTCGGTAGGGTCTCAGTCAGATTGAAAGGAAATGGGAGAATCGCGTCTGAGTTTAATTATATCTACCGAAAATTATAGGTACTCTTTGTGTTCTTGATTTTTATAAATTTTGCTTGGAACGTATATATTATTGGTTGTCTTAACATCCCTGCATTGGGTTCTAATAGCATAGCGGGAAAAGATCGTCTCTACAGGCTGACGGAGACAATTTTTTATACTATAAAAGTACGAAAGTTATTGGTTTGATAATTTTGGGGACGCCATACTAATTACCGGGCCGTTTCAGCAGCCTCGACAGGATCGCGGATTCAATCTCACCGCGTTCAGCCGCAGCGCGGTGCCGAGGACGGTGGAGGGGAACGTCCCAGATCGCACCAATGCGGCCCTGCTCCAGCACAACCACCCGATCGGCGAGGCCGACCGCCTCAACGACGTCATGGGTTACCAGCAACGCCGTGAACCGCTCGGTTTGCCAGACTTCCTCAATGAGGGCCTGCATCTCAAGCCGGGTCAATGCGTCGAGCGCGCCAAGCGGTTCGTCGAGCAACAGAAACCGTGGGTGGGAGATCAGTGCGCGGGCTAGCGCCACGCGCTGCCGCTGGCCGCCAGACAGGGTTGACGGCCAGACATCCGCCTTGTCTCCAAGGCCGACACGGGCCAAGGCGGCATGGGCTTCGTCGCGCCAACCGGGGCCGCGCCGACCAATTGCGACATTGTCCAACACGCGTCGCCACGGCAGCAGACGCGAATCCTGGAACATGATCCGCGTGTCAGATGATGCGCCCTCGAACTCTTCACCGTCGAGCGTGATGGACCCCTCGCTCGCTTTGTCGAGGCCTGCCAGCAGCCGCAGCAAGGTGGTTTTCCCACAGCCGCTATGGCCGACCACAGCGACGAATTCGCCTGAACGGATCTCCAGGTCGATGCCGCGCAGGACGGGAGTTGGCCCAAAACTCTTACCGATTCCCCGAATGCCGACTGAAATGCCCGATGAGGCGGGAGGCGACGGTAACGGGCTGACGGCGCTGCGCTGCATCCAGCCGGATCGAAGTCCAACCGCGAGATCGGTCATCGTGCGTCTCCCGTGCGAAATGCGGGATGCCAAGCCAAGCACCGCCGTTCGAGCAGCACCGCCGCCCAGTCCGCCGCCTTGCCGAGCAGCGCGTAGATAACGATCCCCAGGACAACGATATCGGTTTGCAGAAACTCGCGGGCATTCATGGTCATA
>Ga0116226_10000453_pt1 | contig 34842 bp, 30 predicted proteins | sample S1TSphfallax_FD_89692 | JGI IMG/M metagenome (GOLD analysis project Ga0116226, IMG submission 89692) | Host-associated microbial communities from peat moss isolated from Minnesota, USA - S1T2_Fa - Sphagnum fallax MG | ecosystem: Host-associated > Plants > Peat moss > Unclassified | place: USA...
GCCCCTCACCCCGCCCCTCACCCCGCCCCTCACCCCGCCCCTGGCCCTGCCCGCACCATCGCCCGTGGTGCAGGAGGTTCCTTTCCCCACCAACCTGCCGCCGCTCGAGGCCGCCGGCCCCGCGGCCCATTTGCAGCAGGAGCAACGCTTCGGCCAGGTCACGATCGATTGCTTTCAGCTCATGGTGTCGGCGGAGCCGAGTTGCCATATCGGCAATCTGCGCGGCGCCGACGCCTTCTCGGCCACCACCCTCGCCTGGCTCAAGACGCTCGCCATCCGCTATGGGCCCGGCACACGATTTGGCGCCCCCGTCCAGCTGGATCACCGTTGGCGGGTGACCATCGAAGATTTCAGCGGATTCGCGGCGGAGGACCCACCACCGCCGCAAGCCCAGACCAAAACCCCGGCCCCAGCCCCGCTAGCCCAGCACATCCAAAAACCTGGGCGGCGACACCGGTCCTGATCTATGACCGCGCCATGGTCGTCGACTTCCACAAGATGCATGGTACCGGAAACGATTTCGTCGTGCTGGACGCACGGAACGTGCCGATGCCGCTCAGCCCGGCGCGCATCGCCGGCCTCGCCGACCGCCATACCGGCATCGGCTGCGACCAGCTGATCTTGCTTGAACCAACGGAAACGCCGGGCGCCGACATCTTTATGCGCATCTTCAACCCGGACGGATCGGAGGGCCGCGCCTGCGGCAACGCGACTCGCTGCATCGCGGAAGCCTTGGGCGAACAGCACGGCCTTTCCCGCCTGACGATTGAAACGGTCGCTGGCTTGTTGCCGGCCGAGCGTCTGGGCGGCGGCCGCGTCCGCGTCGATATGGGCGCGCCACGGACGGGCTGGCACGAGATCCCGCTCGCCACCCAGTGCGACACCTTGCACCTGCCCCTGGACGGCGACCCGGCCGCTGTTTCCATGGGCAACCCGCACGCGACCCTGTTTGTAAGCGCCATCGGGTCCGTCGAGGTCGCTTCGCGCGGCGCCGCCCTCGAAGCCGACCCGCTTTTCCCCGATCGCGCCAATATCGGTTTCGCGGAGATCGAGGCCCCAGGCCGCATCCGCCTGCGCGTGTGGGAACGCGGCGCCGGCCTCACCCGCGCCTGCGGCTCCGGCGCCTGCGCGGCCCTGGTGAATGCCCATCGCCGCGGCCTGGCAGGCCGCCAGGCCATCGTGATCCTCGACGGCGGCGAACTGGACATCGCCTGGCGCGCCGCCGATTCCCATGTGCTGATGACCGGCCCTACCGCGCACGCCTTTCAAGGCAGCACCGATCTCTCTACCTACCCGCCATGACTACGCAAATCTTCACATTTGGCTGCCGGCTGAACGCCTATGAGAGCGAGGTGATACGCGCCCACACCGCGCATCTCACCGACACCGTGGTGATCAACACGTGCGCCGTCACCGCCGAAGCCGAGCGCCAGGCGCGCCAGGCCGTCCGCCGCGCGCACCGCGACAACCCGGAGGCCCAAATCGTCGTCACCGGCTGCGCCGCCCAGATCGCCCCGAGAGCCTGGTCGGCGCTGCCCGGTGTCACGCGCGTGCTCGGCAACACCGAAAAACTGCTGGCCGCGTCTTGGCAGGATAACGCGCCGGAAACAGTCTCCGACATTTTTGCCGCCCGGCAGACCGCCCCCCAGCTTGTCACCGAATTTGCCGGCAGGGCCCGCGCCTTCGTTCAGGTTCAGCAAGGCTGCGATCATCGCTGCACGTTTTGCGTGATCCCCTATGGCCGCGGCCCGAACCGATCGGTGCCGGTCGGCGCGATCGTGGGTCAGGTCCGCACCCTCGTCGATGCGGGCTACCAGGAGATCGTGCTGACCGGCGTGGATATCACCAGCTACGGCCCCGATCTCCCCGGCCGCCCTACCCTTGGCCAGATGGTCCGCCGCCTGCTGGCCCTGGTGCCGGAGCTGCCCCGCCTGCGCCTCTCCTCGCTCGACCCGGCCGCGCTCGACGAGGACCTGTTCGCCCTGGTGGGGGCCGAGCCTCGACTGATGCCCCATATCCACCTCTCGCTGCAGGCCGGCTCCGACCTCATCCTCAAGCGGATGAAGCGCCGCCATGTCGCGGCACAGGCCGCCGCCGCCATCGCGCGCCTGCGCCGCCTGCGCCCGGGCATCGCCCTCGGCGCCGACCTGATCGCGGGCTTCCCCACCGAGACAGACGCACTATTCCAGGAAACCCTCGATTTTGTCCGCGGGGAGGCCCTGCCCTACCTGCATGTGTTCCCCTACAGCGAGCGCCCCGGCACGCCGGCCGCCCGCATGCCGGCGGTGCCGGTAGAAATCCGCCGCGAACGCGCCGCCCGCCTACGCGAGGCGGGTGAAGCGGCGGCATGTGCGTTCCATACCAGCCTGATCGGCGGTGACGCCCAGGTGCTCACCGAAAAATCCGGCACCGGCCACACCGAGCATTTCGCCCCCGTGCGCATGGCGGCCGAAACCCCAACTGCCACGCTTCTGCGGGCGCGCATCACCGGTGCCGATGCCACAAGCGTATTCGCCGTGGCAGCCTAAAATGAAAACCCACTTCGCCCTCCCCCTGGTGGAGGGCCGGGTGGGGGTTTCTCTGAATGAGTTATCGATCGCGGCCATGGCCAGAGAACAACGGTTTTAGGGTTCCGCAGGGCGGGCTCCGCCTTTTTCAAAATAAAGGATTTTCCCATGGCCCTGGGCTTCCTCGGCAAACTCAAGGAAGGCCTTGCCCGAAGCACGCAAAAGCTCGGCGATGGCATCGGCGCCGCGCTCACCCACCGCAAGCTGGATGAGGCGGCGCTGGAGCAGTTGGAAGAGGCGCTGATCTCGGCCGATCTTGGCACCGCCGTCGCCCGCCGCGTGATCAGGAATTTTCGCGGCAGCCGCTTCGGCCGCGACGTCACCGATGCCGAAGTGAAAGCCGCGCTGGGCCAGGAAATCGCCGAGATCCTCGCACCGGTGGCGCAGAAATTGGTGATCGATCCCGCCCGAAAGCCGCATGTGATCCTGATGGTCGGTGTGAATGGCACCGGCAAAACCACGACCATAGGCAAGCTGGCGCTGCAATATCGACAGGAAGGGCTGCGCCCGGTTCTTGCCGCAGGCGACACGTTCCGTGCCGCGGCCGTGGAACAGCTGCAGATCTGGGGCGAGCGCACCGGCGCGCCGGTGGTGACCGCGCCGCCGAATGCCGACGCGGCCGGCCTCGCTTTCGACGCCCTCACCCGGGCCACCGCCGATGGCGCCGACGTGCTGCTGATCGACACGGCCGGCCGCCTGCACAACAAATCCGCGCTGATGGAGGAGCTGCAAAAGATCATCCGCGTGCTGCGCAAGCAGGACCCCACCGCGCCACATTCGGTGTTGCTCACCCTCGATGCCACCACCGGCCAGAACGCCATCCAGCAGGTGCGCGTGTTCAAGGAGATGGTGTCACTCACAGGCCTGATCGTGACCAAGCTGGACGGCAGCGCCCGCGGCGGCATCGTGGTGGCGCTCGCGGAGGAATTCGCGCTCCCCATCCACGCCGTTGGCGTCGGCGAACAAGCCGGCGATCTTCGCCCCTTCGCCGCCACCGAATTCGCCGCCGGCCTGGTAGGATAATCGCCCCGTTTTGACGGGCATCTTTATCCGACGGATGACCTTGTGTGGTCGGATCATCTTCTAAGCAAACTCCCTCGCCCGCGCTTGCGGGAGAGGGAGGGAACCCGCCGCGGAGCGATGGGAAGGGTGAGGGTTCTCGGGCGATAAAAAGTCAGTGTTACCCAGGCTTGAAATCCGTCGCGCTGCAGGCTACCCGCCAGACTTGATCACCAGAACGCGCTTGGCCGTGCACCCAACGAACGCAGTGCCGTCCGCCCTGGTAAATACATATTGCACTTCGTCGCGGTTATTGTCGAGCACGCCACTATACCCGTAATTCGTGCCGGCGACGGTGACATTGCCGCCAAAACTGCCATCGGGAAGCACGGCGTAGCTGCCGATATAAGGCTCGTCGTAGAACTCGGCGTTATTGTTGCTATCATCGACGCCGGTGATGTTGCCCACGCCATTGGCATCTGTCGTGCCATCGAAGCTGAAATAGTTGAGGTCGCTGAAGCCGCCGCCCATGCCGTAGCAGGATGCGGTGAACGCGCCCGCAAGGTCGGCATTGCTATAGCTGCTTTGAGGTGACGGATTCGAAAAATTCTGCGGCTTCAGATCGATCGTTGCGATCGCCGAGCTATCGGTCTCCTCGCCGAGCGCTTCGCCAAACATCTTGCTGAAACCCACGACATAGGTTTCGACGTTCGCAACGTTCGGTAATGATAGGGTGATCCAGATCGTGCCGTCCTTTTGGGTGTTATAGGTGCCGGCAATCGACGCGAAATTTTGGCTAGGGACGCCCGGCTCACCGATCGTCACGGTGCCGGTCAACCCGCAGGCGCCATTAAAAGTGATGGTGCCGTCAAGATATTTTGGAACACCGGTGGTCGTGGCACCACTCACCAACAAGCCGTAGCGGGTGTGCAATGTCTTGCCGCTCACGCAGGACGCCTTGGCATGCGATGGCGCGCCGAAACCCGCCGCGCAGAGCATGGCCACCGCAACAAGGTTGTGCCGCCGACTACGCAAAACGAACTTGACACAGAAATTTTCTAAAACAGCCACGTCTACTCTCACTCCGGCGATACGTGGCAGGGATTTCCCATGGACGCCGCGGAGTTGCAACAAAAAATTGGATGATACCGTACAAATTTACGGAAGAGCTGCGGTCTTTCCACAATGCGGCGCTGTTTTGTCGCAACGCGTTTATTCTGATCTGTCAAAACCACTTGCGGTTGATGCCCCGTGAACCACTGAAGTCTCGACCAGCATCAGGGCGATCGGCAGCAGGAAGCTAGCCGCCGAAAGATCGGTCAGCACCGGGATTTTCAGCACAGCCATCAGTGCCGGCGGATTGAAGATCGGCGCGATCCATACGCATGCAGCCAGACTTGCCTCACCGGCTCGCACGTTTCGCCTGCCCAGCAGCAACAGGAGCACGGCGATTGCCAGCAGCACATGATCGTAATCGCCCACATGCGGTGCACCTGCGACGAGCGCCAAAAGCAATACGATCGTGCGCTGGCGCAGCGACGCCCGGCCCGCAAAAGCCACGCCGATGCAGCCAGCCGCAAGCAGGATAGCCAGGACTTGGCCAGCCCCGGCGATACCCTCGCCGAACCCCAGAATGCGCAAACAAGTGTGTGCGCTCTGGTCGTACACCCGCACCACGTCGATCAGCTTGCCAAGCACCGGGTTGTCGCCGGTCGCAAGCCGGATCCAGGCCACCCATGCGGGGATGCCCACCACGGCCGCACTTATCGCCACCAAAACCAGCCCGCCTACCAGTCCGCCGGCGATCGCGCGGCCATGCCGCCCGGCCAGAAGCGCCACCGGTATCAGCGGCACGAATTGCGGTTTTAGGCATAGCAGGCTGAACGCAAGGCCGGCGACGAAGGGCCGCACCTCGAGCCAGGCCATGCCGGCGAGCACGGCCGCTGCGATCAAGAAACTGAGCTGGCCGGCGCCGATCGCAAATGCCGTCGCCGGGCAGAGCAGAACAAAGATAACCAGGCCAATCCGGCTGCGCGTATCCGGCTGCCACTGCCAGAGCGCGGCGGCCATAGCGGCGATCGTGACGCCCAAAAATGCGCCGAGCGAGACGAGATAAGGCAACCACCCGAACGCCAGCGCGAGCAGTAAGGTGACCGGAGGATACACCCAAGGATGCAGCACCGAAATCGGCTTTTGAAACCAGGCCGCATGGGTGCGGTTCAGCACATCGGTAAAGCCGCGCGGATCGGCGAGCGTTGTAAAATCATGCGCGCGGAACAGCGCCGCGGCAGTATTGAACACCACCCAGTCCTGCCCCGGAACGGTATGGAACACCGCCCAGAACAGGAACCAGCCGCAAGGCCCCAGCACGGCAAAAGCCAGGAAGATACGCCGGTGCCCGTTCATCCCGAGCGTGCGCGCAGCTGTAGGCGGCGCGACATATCCGATTGCAGCCGCGCCTTCGGATCGATCTCGTTCAGCAAGGAAGCGAACTCGCGCCACCGCGGATACATCGCGCGAAACGCGCCGGGCGACAGCAGCGCATCCTTCGCCAGATACACCCGCCCGCCATGGCGCAGCGTGATCGCCACCAGTTTTTCGTACAGCGCCTCGATCCCGGGGCCGTTCGGAAAATCCAGGGCCAGCGTATACCCGGGCATGGGAAAAGACAGCGGCCCCGATGCCGCAAGGCCCGGCCCCAGCCGTTTCAGCACCGCAAGGAACGAGGCCCTGCGCGAACACGCAATCGCCTCCAGCAACTCACGCAACGCCGCCGGCCCCGCCGCGAACGGCACCACGTTCTGGAATTGATGGAAACCCCGCACGCCGTAAATGCGATTCCAGTCCCGCAACGCATCCAGGGGATAGAGAAAATTTTCATATCGCCTGGCCATCTCGCGCGGCGAGCCTGACGCCTTATGAAAATACAGCTCGTTAAAAACCCGAATCGTCAGCGGATTGAGCGCAGCGTCAGGGAAATTGAATGGCACGCGCCATCCACGCGAAGCCGGCTTCGGCAAATCATCCGCCGCCGGCTCAGCCGTTTCCAGAATGCCGCGGCCGAGCGCCCGTCCCCGCGCTGTGCCATCGATCCAGCCGACGCTATAGGTGGCACCGGCCTGCGCCTCCATCGCCGCCAGAAATGCATCGAGATCGCCTACCTGCTGCACCCGCACCCGCACCGATGGCCCCGGCACCTGTTTCATTCGGAACGCCACCCGCGTGATGATGCCGGTCAGGCCCAGCCCGCCGCAGGTCGCATAAAACAACGCCGTTTCGCGGTCCGGCCCGATTGCATGCACCCGCCCGCTGGGCGTGAGCAAATCCACCGCCACCACATGATGGCAAAAACTGCCCGCCACCTCATGGTTCTTGCCATGCACATCATTGGCGACTGCGCCACCAATGGTGGCAAACCCGGTGCCGGGCGAAACTGGCACCATAAAGCCCTTCGGCAGCAAAACATCCACAAGCTGGCGGAAGGTTACACCCGGCTCCACCTCGACCAGACCCGCTACCGCATCGAACGAAAGAATCCGGTTCAGTCCGGAGGAAAGCAGAACCGAACCCTGCTCGTTCAGCGCGCAATCGCCATAGGCGCGCCCCGCCCCATGCACGATCATCCCATGCGCCCGGCCGATCGGATCGGAAAACGCACCGAGCGCATCCTCCATGCCGGCCGGCCGCAAGGTCACGCTGGACGACCGCCTCACCCGCCCCCACCCGGACAGCATGGCGAGTGCGGCTTCCATCAGGCGGCGGAGCCAGTGCGGTTGACAGACAGACTGGGGGCTTTGCCCGCAGACCCCCACCAGGGCGAAGCCGCCCTGGACCGGCGATTTTTGAAGGCAAGGCGAAGGGCGGCAGACACGTAGGGTCGCCACCAGAGTGCCAACGGTTCAAGCGCCGGTAGCGAGGGGCAGAGCCGCTGGCCTGCCTTCCAAATGCAATCCCTCTGCGTCCTGGCGGGCGCGCACATCGCTTTGCTCACAGCGTTGCCGCGATGATCGCGACCACGCTCAGCAGGCCGGCCAGGAGGCTCACTCGGTCGCGCAATGCAAACACCACCGGGTCGTCGTTCATCTGCCCGCGGTTCGCCAGCACCAGAACGCGGCTGATCCAGAACAGCAGGATCGGGCACAGCGCCCATAACGCCGCCGCGTGACGGTATAGCGGCAGCACTTCGCCGCTATTCACGTAAAGCGCCATCACCAGCACCGACATATAGCCACTGGCTGTCGCCATGCTGCGCAGCATGTCGAGATCGTCCGGCACGTAGCCACGGCCTTTCAGCTTTGTTTCGCCGCCGCCGCGCACGAACACCGTCAGTTCGGTCAGCCGCTTGACAATCGCCAGGCAGAGAAACAGGAACATCGCGAACGCCAGCAACCAGGGCGATACCGGAATATGCGTGGCCGCCCCGCCGGCGAACACCCGGATCGTATACAGCGCCGCCAGCATGATCACGTCCCACACCATCTGCCGCTTCAGCACGAAGGAGTAAGCGAGCGTGCACAGATAATACCCTGCCAGCATCAGCAGAAACGCCGGCGGCAGCATAAGCGCGATCAGCGCCGAGGCGACCAGCAGCGCGCCCATCAGCACCGGCGCCCTGGCGAGATTGAGCGCGCCGCTGGCAAACGGGCGCAGCCGTTTCGTCGGATGCGCCCGATCATGCGGCAGATCGACCAGGTCGTTCAGCACATATACGCTCGAGGCGCAGAGGCTGAACGCCACAAAGCCCAAAGAAGCCTGAAGAAGGGTGGCCCAATGCGACCGGTGTGCCGCCAGAACGGGCGCAAACAGCAGCACGTTCTTGGCCCATTGATGCACGCGCACCGCGCGCGCAACCAGCAGCCAGCGCTGCGCCTGCGAATGCGGCCCGCCCACCGCCTGCACCTCGGCGCATTCCGCCCGCACCTGGGCCAGCAGCCGCGCCGGCGCATTCACCACGATCGCCCGACGGGCCTGCCGCCACACCGGCCGGTCAGCCTCCGCATCGCCGGCGTAATCGAACTTCTTGGCGCCGAACCGGTGTGTCAGGAACGCGGCTTTCGCCTCGGCCTTGAGGTTGGTCGTTCCGTCCGAGGCAAATACCCCGCTGAAAATCCCCAGATGGCCGGCCACACGATCGGCGACCGACTGGTCGGCCGCGGTCACCAGGTAGACCGGCCGCCCCTCCGCCTTAGCTGCCCGGGCGAGATCCAGCACCGCGTCGTTATAGATCAGGCTGGCCGGATCGATCGGCTGGGCCGCCGCCATCGCCCGCTTGAACCCAGCGCGCGAGCCGAACACGCCGATGAGCACCGAGAGGAATAGGCGCGGTGATTCGGCCAGCGTGCGCAAGGCAGTTTCAACGAGGGTGTCCGTCAGGACGGTCGTGCCGTCGAGGTCCAGCACGAGCGGAAGCATGACTGCTGTCTTGCACCAAAAGGTGGGAAACGCCAGGGGCCCTGGGCACGGCCGAGGCTTTCCGCCCTTGCTTTGCACGGCGCTTACTGCTTTGAGCGGGAGATGGACGCAGCCCCGCCTCGCCCTGCCATTACCCCGCGCGCAGCAGCCGAGGCGGAGGCACGCCGTGCGCGCGAGGCGGAGGCGCTGCGGGAAAATTTGCGCAAGCGAAAGCTGCAAGCCAGGGCGCGTGAGGATGCGCCGCCGCCGGAGCCGACATGCCGGTAATGCCCGATCACTGGATTCGCCGCATGGCTGCCGAGCACGCGATGATCGATCCGTTCGTGGAAACGCAGAAACGCGACGGTGTAATCAGTTACGGGCTTTCCAGCTACGGCTACGACGCGCGGGTGGCGGAAGATTTCCGTGTGTTCACCAATGTCGACAGCGCCATCGTCGATCCGAAGGATTTTCGCGCCGAAAGTTTCGTCACCCGCACGGCACCGGTCTGTATCATTCCGCCGAACAGTTTCGCGCTGGCCCACACGATCGAGTATTTCCGCATCCCGCGGGACATCCTGGTGATATGCCTGGGCAAGTCCACCTACGCGCGTTGCGGAATCATCGTGAATGTGACACCGCTTGAGCCGGAATGGGAAGGCCAGGTGACGATCGAGATCAGCAACACCACACCGTTGCCTGCGAAGATCCACGCAAATGAGGGTATTTGCCAGTTTCTCTTTTTGCAGGGCGCCTCGCCGCCCGAAATCAGTTATGCCGACAAGGCCGGCAAATACATGCACCAGCGCGGCGTCGCCCTGCCCCGACTTTGAATTTTCAGGCCGAAGGGCCGTGTATCGAGCAGTGTGCCGTCTCAGCACAAAGCGCTCATGTGATTTGGAATTGATATGGACCGAATTCTGATACGCGGCGGCCGCCCGCTGCACGGCGACATCGCGATCCGCGGCGCCAAAAACGCCGGGCTGCCCTTGATGGCCGCCGGGCTTCTGACTGATGAGCGGCTGGTATTGAGCAACGTGCCCTTGTTGGCCGATCTTGAAACAATGGCCCTGTTGCTGGCGCAGCATGGCATTGCGGTCGAGCGGTCCGGCGAAGGCCGGCTCATCTCGCTGGGCGGCCGCATCAGCAACGCCACGGCGCCCTACGACATAGTGCGCAAGATGCGCGCCTCCATCCTGGTGCTGGGCCCGCTGCTCGCGCGCTGCCGGGAGGCTGTCGTCTCCCTGCCCGGCGGCTGCGCGATCGGCGCCCGCCCGGTGGATCTGCACCTTAAAGGGCTGGAGCAGATGGGAGCCACGATCCGCCTGGAGGGCGGCTACGTGCATGCCTCGGTGCCGCAAGGACTGCAGGGGGCGGATATCGTGTTCCCCTTCGTCTCGGTCGGCGCCACCGAGAACCTGCTGATGGCGGCCAGCCTTGCCAACGGCCGCACCACGCTCGCCAACGCCGCCCGCGAGCCGGAAATCAGCGACCTTGCCGACTGCCTTGTCGCGATGGGCGCGCGCATCGAGGGTATCGGCACCGATCACCTCACCATCGAGGGCGTGCCTGCCCTGCACGGCGCGGATCACCACATCGTCGCCGACCGGATCGAGACCGGCACCTATGCCTGCGCCGCCGCCATCGCCGGCGGCGTAGTCAAACTGGTCGGCGCCCGGCTCGACCATATGGCGGCACTGGCCGTGGCCCTCGCCGAGGCCGGCGTCGAGGTCAGCGAGGCGCCAAACGGTTTGATCGTTCGCCGCCTGAACGGCCTGCACGGCACCGACATCAAAACCGAGCCCTATCCTGGATTTCCGACCGACATGCAGGCCCAGTTCATGAGCCTGATGTCGGTGGCCGATGGGGCGGCGATGATCACCGAGACGATTTTCGAGAACCGGTTCATGCACGCGCCGGAGCTGAACCGCATGGGCGCCCGCATCAACGTGCACGGCGCCTCGGCCATCGTGCGCGGTGTCCGCCACCTCCAGGGCGCCCCGGTGATGGCGACCGATCTGCGCGCCAGCGTCTCGCTCGTGCTGGCCGGCCTCGCCGCGCACGGCGAGACCGTGGTGAACCGCGTCTATCACCTCGACCGCGGCTACGAATCCGTCGAACGAAAGCTCGGCGCCTGCGGCGCCGACATTGAACGCGTCGAGTAACGCCATGCCCCAGACGCCCGACCGGCCCTGTCCCTGACTTCCCCATCACCGTCAGGGCCGCTTTCTTCCCCCTCTACCTTGCGGAGAGGGCCGGGGGGTCTCAACACCCATCGCCCGGGCCCGCGTCGCAAGCCGCCACCGTTGAGAACAGAACTCTTGACCTGACTCCTCCAGCATCCCGTGCTAGGTCGCCGCGCCATGACCGCCCTTTTCACCGAAGCCGATCTGGCGCCGGACGCAACCTCGCCGCTGATCCTGGCCCTGCCGAAAGGCCGCATCCTGGCCGAATGCGGCCCCTTCCTCGCCCGCGCCGGAATCGAGCCCGCCCCCGACTACACGGATGAAGACAGCCGGCGCCTGCGCTTCCCAACCAATTACGCGGCGCTCGACGTAGTGCGCGTGCGCCCCTTCGACGTCGCCACCTTCGTGGCCTATGGTGCGGCCCAGATCGGCATTTGCGGCGCAGACGTGCTGATGGAGTTCGATTATCCGGAAATCTACGCCCCGCTCGATCTCGGCATCGGCGCCTGCCGCGTGAGCGTCGCCGCCCCGATCGATGCGGCGCCAGACAACCCGGATCGCTGGTCGACCATCCGCGTCGCCACCAAATACCCGAACACCGCCCGCCGCCACTACGCGGCCCGCGGCATTCACGCCGAGGTGGTGCACCTGAATGGCGCCATGGAGCTCGCCCCCGGGCTCGGCCTCTCGCGCCTGATCGTAGATCTCGTGCAAACCGGCTCCACGCTTAAGGCAAACGGCTTGCGCGAGACGGAGGTCATTGCCCAGGTCACCAGCCGCCTCATCGTCAACCGCACCGCGCTCAAGACACGGGCGGAGGAAATCGGCCACTGGATCGCCCGCTTCCGCGACGCCGTCGCTTCATGAAGCGCCTGTCCACACGCGATCCCGGCTTCGAGGCCACGTTCCGCGCCCTGCTCCAGGACACCCGCGACACCACTGCAAGCGTCGATGCGGCTGTTGCCGCCATCATCGCCGCGGTCCGCCACGAGGGCGACGCCGCCCTCTGCGCCTATACCGAGAAATTCGACCGCCTCGCACTCACACCGCGAACCCTTGCCGTCACCGACGCCGAGATCGACGCCGCGGTGCAGTCGGTTCCAGCACCTCTGCTGGCCGCCCTCGATACCGCCGCCATCCGCATCGAAGCGTTCCACCGCGCCCAGCTGCCCATCGACATGCAGATGCATGACGAGGCGGGCGTGACCATGGGCTTACGCTGGATGCCACTCGACAGCGTCGGCCTCTACGTGCCGGGCGGCAAGGCGGCCTACCCCTCCTCCGTGCTGATGAACGCCCTGCCCGCCCGCATCGCCGGTATCGGCCGTATCGCCATGTGCGTGCCCACGCCCGGCGGCGTGCTCAACCCGCTGGTACTTGCCGCCGCCCATCGCGCCGGGATCACCGAAATTTTTCGCGTGGGCGGCGCGCAGGCGATTGCCGCCATGGCCTACGGAACCGACACAATCGCTGCAGTTGACCGCATCGTCGGCCCAGGCAACGCCTATGTCGCCGAAGCCAAGCGCCAGGTGTATGGCCGCGTCGGCATCGACGGCGTCGCCGGCCCCTCCGAAGTCGTTATCCTCGCCGACGCGACCAATAATCCGCGTCATGTCGCGATCGATCTGCTCGCCCAGGCCGAACACGACGAGGTCGCCCAGTCGATTCTCATTACCAACGACGCCGCCTTCGCCGAAAAAGTCGCCGAGGCCGTGGAGGCTGAGCTACCTACGCTCGCGCGTGCAAAAATCGCCGGCGCCAGCTGGCGCGATCATGGGGCCATTATTCTCGTCGGCAGCTGGGACGAGGCGGCCGACCTCACCAACCGCCTGGCGCCGGAGCATCTGCAGCTTATGCTCGCCGAGCCGAAGCCGATATTCGCCAACATTCGCCATGCCGGCAGCGTGTTCCTGGGCCGTTTCACCCCGGAAGCGCTTGGCGACTACGTGGCCGGCCCCAACCATGTGCTGCCGACCGGCCGCACCGCCCGCTTCGCCTCCGGCCTCTCCACCTATGATTTCCTCAAGCGCACCACCTGGATCGATGCCGACGAAGCGGCGCTCCGCGCCATCGGCGGCGCCGGCGCCCTGCTCGCCGAAGCCGAAGGCCTGCAAGCCCACCAGCGCAGCCTCGAAATCCGCCTAGAGCGGGATGCCATATGACTCGATGGGTTTCGTCGGACGCATCCCGCTCTAGCTCTTTGTTTTTGCGAGCATGTTTATCCGGCGGCTGATCGCACTTGCCCGGATCATGCTCTAACTTCATCTTCTCCTTGTGGGGAGCGCCGAGGTGGGTGACTCGGAACGCAGGTCCTAAACCTCCAGCCGGTGGTTTGAATGCCGCCCGGCGTTTCCACGTATCTGCCTCTTGATAGGCGTTCTTGACCGCATCGGGCTCGGTGATCACATTCCGCCCGCAACCACCTGCGAAGAGGCTTGATGTCAAAAGAAGATATGATCGAATTCAGCGGGATCGTGACGGAACTCCTGCCGAACGCGATGTTTCGCGTCAAACTCGATACCAACGAACACTCCATACTGGCCCATACCAGCGGCAAGATGCGCAAGAACCGCATCCGCGTGCTCGCCGGCGACCGCGTGAACGTGGAAATGACTCCCTACGACCTCTCCAAGGGCCGCATCACTTTCCGGTTCAAATGATCGCGCCCGCATCCTGACGCACGAGCAGCCCCCACTCATCCTGGCCTCCGCGAGCCCGCGCAGGCTTGCCCTCCTCGCCCAGATCGGGATTATCCCCAGTCACATCGCCCCGCAGAATCTGGATGAAACCCCGGCACAAGGCGAGCTTCCACGCCCGCATGCCGAGCGTCTTGCGCTGGAAAAGGCCCGGTCGGCCGCCACCCCGGGCAGCTTCGTGCTGGCCGCCGATACTGTGGTCGCCATCGGCCGCCGTATCCTGCCGAAGGCCGAAACCGAGGAACAGGCCTACGCTTGCCTGCAACGCCTCTCCGGCCGCCGCCACCATGTGTTTACCGCCATCGTGCTGATCGCGCCTGAAGGCGCTCTTTCCTGTCGCACCTGCGACAGCAGCGTGACCTTCGCACGCCTCACCGAGGCCCAGCAGCGCGCCTACCTTGCCACCGGCGAGTGGCAGGGCAAGGCTGGCGGCTATGCCATCCAGGGCGCCGCCGCCGCCTTCATCCGGGCGCTTTCCGGCAGCTATTCGGGCGTTGTCGGCCTCCCGCTCTTCGAGACCGCCTCCCTGCTGCGTGGCCGCGGATTCTTAAGACCTTGATCCGCATTCTCGCCTCGGTAAGCCCAGGCGAAGTGCGCATTGCCGTCTGCGACAACGACGTTTTGGCCGACTATGCCATCTGGCGCCCTGGGGCACCGGATGGGCTGGACGATGTGTTCGCCGCCCGCATTACCGCGCGGGTGCCCGCCATGGCCGGCGCCTTCGTCGCCCTCCCAGGCGCGGAAGGTTTTTTACCGGACAGCGAGAACAAGGCCCTGCCCGAGGGCGCCCTGATACTGGTGCGCGTCACCCGCACGGCGCTGGGGGGCAAAGGACCCCGCCTCGCTCTGGCGGATGGGGGCATTCCGCCCCAGGGCACACAGCCTGGTCTGCTGCGGCCTGGCGCCTCGCCCTTGCATCGCCTCGCCGCCCGGTTTCCCGAGGCCGCCATCGAGATCGACGACCCCACTTTCTTTACCAGCCTCCGACCCGCCTTCCAGCCGCGCCTGTTCCTGGTTCCCCGCGCCTTCCCGGACCATCTCGAAACCGAGCTCGACTCCCTCGCGCAAGACTGGGCCGAACTGCCTGGCGGCCTGCGCGCCGGATTTTTCCCGACCCCCGCACTCACGGCGATCGACCTGGATGGCGCCAGCACCTCGGCCGCGCGCGGCGACAAGGCAAAGCTCCAATTCGCTGCTAATCGCGCCGCTTTACCCGCGCTCGCCAGGCAAATACGGCTGCGAAACCTGTCCGGCGCCATCCTGATCGATTTCGCCGGCCTGCCGGCCAAACGCCGCGCCGCTCTTGCCCCCGATTTTTTGCGCGCGCTGGAAGCCGACCCCCTCCATCCGCGCCTGCTCGGCTTCACCCAGCTCGGCCTGGCAGAAATCCTGCGCCCGCGTACCAGCCCACCGCTCCATGAAATGCTATCGGGCCCGCACGCGGCAGGGCTTGCCGCGCTCCGCCAACTCGCCCGCAACCTATCGTCCACCGCAGCGCCGCGCCCCCATCTGCGCCCGCGCCTGCGCGCCTGCCCCGAAATCATCGCCGCCCTGCAGGCCGATCCCGCCGCCCTCGCCGATTTTGCCCGCCTCTCCCCGCACAAGCTGCTTCTGGAAAGCGACCCTGCCCAATGGGGCGGCGGGAAAACCGCAGCGCCTGCAGACGATGCTCGGTGACGCTTGGGCGCTTCCCGCCCGTTTGGACGCGAACCACATCGTCTCGGGCCCGAAGCGAAGGTGCCTCAATCGGCCCAGCTTCAGAGCCGGGATGGGGAAGCTGCGTCAGGTTGCGGCCAAACGACTGGGCCCAAGTTGATCAGTGCCAGCGCCCGCGATGGTTCCTCAAACATCCGCTCAGCCCGCCGCCTTTCATGAAGTGGTAGCTGTCGTCAGACTGCGACCTACCTATCTCGCTGCGCCGCCTCGATGCGCCCACGGCATTCGCCAAACCCGATGCTCGCAAAATCGCTATGGCGCGCCCGCGCGCGTAAAAACACATCGTCGCCGTCTTCAAGAAAGCGGCGCTGCTCGCCCGTGGGCAGCAGCACCGGCATCGCGCCGCCTTTTGTCGCCTCGAGAAGACTGCCGCAGCCATCCTCGGAAGGCGCCGAAATTGTGCCGGTACCGAACAGGTCGCCGGGTCGCAGATTGCAGCCATTGCTGGTGTGATGGGCCAGCATCTGCGCGACTGTCCAATACAAATGATGGGTATTGCTGTGCGCCAGGCAATACGGCGCAAAATCCCGCCGCCGCATCTGGTCTGTCAGCAGCAGCACCTCCAGCTCGATATCGAAAGCGCCTCGGCGCTGGTCGACCTCATCCAGCAGGTGAGGCAGCGGCACAGGATCGCCCGCGTGCCGCGCAGTTTGCGGGATGCGGAACGGCGCCAAGGCCTCCGGTGTGATCACCCAGGGCGACACCGTGGAGGCAAAACTCTTGGCCAGAAACGGCCCAAGAGGCTGATACTCCCAGGCCTGGATATCGCGCGCCGACCAGTCGTTCAGCAAGCAAAACCCGGCAATATGCGCATACGCCGACCGGACGGGCACGGATTGTCCCTGCGCATTGCCTGACCCGATCCAGATACCAAGCTCCAGCTCGTAATCGAGCCGTGCGCAAGGCCCAAACACCGGATCGGCCTCTCGGGCCGGCCTCGTCTGCCCGCTCGGCCGCGAAACAGGCGTGCCCGACGGCACGACCGAGGAAGCCCTGCCGTGATAGCCAATCGGCATATGCTTGTAATTTGGCAGCAGCGGATTGTCTGGCCGGAAAAGTCGGCCTACGTTCAGCGCGTGATGAATGCCGGCATAAAAATCGGTGTAATCGCCAATCTGCGCAGGCAAATGCATCGTGCATCGCGCGGCCGGATGCACCATCTCGCGTAAACGGTCCGCGTGGTCGCTGCCGTATGCAAGCAGGTCGGAAAGCCGGCGCCGCAAGGCCACCCGTGGCCCACTACCGAGCGCGAACAGCGCATTCAGCGACGGGCCTGCCGCGGCGGTCGCCGCCTGCGCCGCATCGCCGGAGAAAAAACCGGCAGCATCGGCGACGGCAAGATCGAAAATCATGTCGCCGATGGCCACGCCCCCACGCGGCACACTCGCGCCAGGCGGCGTGAAAATCCCCAACGGAAGATTTTGAATGGGGAAATCCGGATGCCCGTTGGCGGAGGCGACCCAGCTGCGCCGTGTTGGGTCGTGCGTCTCGTCGATCATGTCCATGCCAGGTTCTGTGTCCTGCCCCCGAAGTTCGCCGTTCTTCGAGGCGGGCGTACGGGATAAGCAGGCCACTGACAATAAAGCTGGTGTCCTGATCCCGACCGTATTTCAGTCCAACGAATTTCGGAATCGGGACACTAGCTCCGGCTCGGATCGAAATGCCGATGCAGGCGCTTGCCATAGGCGCCATAGCCAGCCTGGCGTTGGTCGAGCGCTGCGGCATAGGCCGTGATGGATTGCGCAAAGCGCGTTTCGAACATGAAGGCGAGCGTACCCTCCAGCTTATGCGGCCGCAGCTCCGCCTTGCTGGCACCCTCGAAGGCGTCCAGATCAGGTCCGTGCGGTAGCATCGAATTGTGCAGGGAAAACCCGCCTGGCTCAAAACCCTGCGGCTTGGCGTCGTACTGGCCATAGATCAGCCCCATGAATTCGCTCATGATATTCATGTGGTACCAGGGCGGCCTGAACGTGTTTTCGGCAACTATCCAGCGATCCGGGAAAATCACGAAATCGATATTCGCCGTGCCCGAAACCTCGGAAGTCGAGGTCAGAACAGTGAAGATGGAAGGATCGGCGTGGTCGAACAGCACCGGCCCGACCGGCGAGAAACGCCGTAGATCATATTTGTAAGGCGCGTAATTGCCGTGCCAGGCAACGACATCCAGCGGCGAACAGCCGATCGCCGCCCGCCAAAGCGCACCACCACGTTTCACGTAAAGCAGGCTTGGTGCCTCGCGATCCTCGTAAGCGGCGACGGGGGTGAGGAAATCCCTTGGGTTGGCCAGGCAATTGGCGCCGATCGGGCCACGTTCGGGCAGGGTGAAGGAGGCACCGTAATTTTCGCACACGTAGCCATATGCGGGGCCTTCAACCAGTTCGGCGCGCAATTTAACACCGCGCGGGATCACCGCGATTTCACCCGGTTCAATGGCGATCACGCCGAATTCCGTGCAGAGGCGCAGCGCGCCGTGCTGCGGCACCAACAGCAACTCCCCGTCGGCATCATAGAAATATTCATCCTGCATGGAGCGGGTGGCGAGGTAGATATGCGCGCCCATGCCCGCCTGGGTGCCGGCATCGCCAGCTGTGGTGATGGTGCGAATGCTCTCGATGAAAGAGAGGCTACCGGGTGGAAGCGGCACCTTGCCCCAGCGCAGCGGTGCCGGCGGTACTTCCGCGCCCGCATGCGGCGCGGTATGCCAGTGCCCGCCATCCACCCTCTCGAACGCCCCCCAATGCGCGACCGTCGGCAGGATGCGATACAGCCACGACCGTTGGTTGCTGGCGCGCGGCGCGGTAAACGGCGAGCCGCTCAGCTGTTCGGCATAAAGCCCATAGGCGCAGCGCTGCGGGGAATTACGGCCGATAGGCAAGGCCCCCGGCAGCGCCTCCGTTTCGAACCCGTTCCCGAAACCCGAGAGATAGGCGAGGCCGGGCGCCGGGCCCTTTTCAGGGTCTGTAGGGTAAGAGTGGGTCATCGCCAGGCTCCCTGGATGGTTCGGGCTCGGGTCGCGCCGCTGCTGTCCTCCTGGTTCCATGCTCCTGCTCTTGCCATCTGTCGACAGCGCCTTTGGCCGTTGCGTGAGATCGGTTGCTCCAGGCAGAACCGTCTCCCGCCACATCCCACTTGACCTATTTTACATACTGTCTATACTAAGTAGGTGGACATTGATCAGATATGCTTGCAGCTGGGGCCGGTTTCGGCGTCGGGCGAAGGGCCGCTCTACGGCCAGATCGTTTCCGCTTTACGGCGGGAGATCGGGGCCGGGCGGCTCGCCGCGGGCACGATGCTGCCATCGGTTCGGGCTTTGGCGGAGGGGCTTTTGGTGAGCGTGATTACCGTGAAACGAGCCTATGAGGAGCTAGAGCGCGAGGGGCTGCTGGGCACGCGCCAGGGGCTTGGCACCTTTGTTTCGAGCGGTGGCACCGAACGCGCCCGCGCGCATACGGAACATGCGATCCGCGAGGCATTTTGCGGCGCTGCTTCGGCAGCGAAAAACGCCGGACTGAGCGAGGCGACACTGGCAGGCTGGCTCAAGGATGCATTTCGCAACAAGGGGGAAAACTGATGCAGAACGCGGTAGAGTTGCGCGATGTCGTGCGCCGGCAGGGGCGGTTTCGGCTGGGGCCGATCTCGCTCGCGATTCCCGCAGGCGGCATTTTCGGCTTGATAGGGCCCAACGGTGCGGGCAAAACCACGCTGCTCGATCTGATCTGCGGCATCGGCCGCGCGGATGGCGGCACGATCACCGTGCTGGGCATGGATGTTGCGCACAACGAAGTGGCGGTGAAGCAGCGCATCGCCTATGCCGGTCCCGAAACGAGCTATCAGCCCTGGGGCCGCATCGGGCGGCTGATCGATTTCGTCAGCGGCTTCTACCCGGACTGGGACGACGCGAAATGCGCCCAGTTGCTGGAGGCGTTCGGGCTGCAGCGTAGCCAGTCGATTGCCACCTTGTCGTTCGGCGGCGCCAGCAAGATCGGCCTGGTGCTGGCGCTGTCACGCGATCCGGCATTGATCGTGCTGGATGAACCGACGACCGGTCTCGATCCGGTTGCACGCCGGGTGTTGTATGGCGAACTTCTCCATCGCATGCAGCAGCCGGACCGCACCATCCTGATCGCGACGCACCTGCTCGCCGATCTGGAACGTTCGCTGACAGAATTGCCCTGATCCATCAAGGGACAGTGCGCATGCACGGCGACATGGCGACCATTGGCGAGCGGTATTTCCAGCTCGATATGGCGCTCGAATCCGGCACGGCGGTGCTGCTGCCGGCGGGCTTGACGCTGATCGCACGGCAGGGCGGCCGCGCACGGTATTTGGCGGATATGGAGGTGCTGGCGCCCGGCTGGGAGGGCGCGGTGCCGGGCGAGATTTTGGAAAAAAAGCCGATGGCGCTGGAGGAGCTTTATCTGGCACTGGAAGGGGCTGTGCCAGCCCGCGAGGTGGCGGCATGAGCGGCGCCGGGGTGATGCGCGCCGGCGGTGCAGGGCTTGCGATACGTGGTGTCGCACGGGAAGCGGCACGTTCGTGGACGTTTGTGATGGCGATCGTCATGGGTGCGACGGCATCGGTGGAGAATGCGAATTTTGGGGGGCGCCATCCTTTCGGATCCGGCTTTTTCGTGCAGGTGCTCGTCTTTGGATCGTTCTGGCTGAGGAGAATGCCCTCCAGCCGCATGCTGCTGACCCTGCCGCTGACGCGACGGCAAATTGAAAACACCTGCTGGGTTATTTCGTTCGCTATTCCGGTTTTGTATTATGCCTTGGTATTCGGCGGTGCGGGCGTTTGGTCCGGCTGGCATGGGCGCAGGGCGTGGCCCACGGCGCTGATGATACTGGACGGCGTGGCGCTGCAAGGATTGCTTGTGCTTGCCTGGAGCTTTGGGGTGGATAGCGCTGGTCGAATCGGCTGGCCAGGCTGGACGCGGCGTTCGGCCATGTGGCTCGGCATACCCCTGGGCGCGGGCGGCGTGTTGCTGTGTCTTAGCCCGGGCATACTGCCGAAGCATGATGCGCCAGCTTCCCTGGCCGTGGCGCTGGCGGCGGGTTTGCCGGCGGCGCTGCTGGTAAGCCTGCGACGCGACATGTTGCTCAAACTGTATGCGGCGACTGCGAATGACGACGAAGCCCTGCCTGGCACGGCGCGCGGATGGTCCGCCTACGGGAAGGTCCTGCTTCCCACCTTCTGGCTGACGCTTGCCTGCGCGATGCTCGTGCCAGGGCTGATGGTTGCGCTCGGCAGGGATGTGGTCAGGATCAGCCCGGTGGTCGTGGTGGCGCCGCAATTGCTTGCCTTTGCGCTGCCTATAGGCATGATGCGGGGTTTGCGTGTCGTCCGGCTGCTGCCGGTTTCACCGGCCAAGGTTTCGGCCCTGCTGATGGCCGGCATGGCATGGGTGCCTTGCGCAACATGCTTGATTTTGGCAGGCGCGTTCGGCACCGCCTCGGCGTTGCATATGACGGCGTCCATTTATGTCAGCTGGATCATGCCGGCGGGCGCGTTGAACCTGCTTGCGCTGCCGATCGCCCTGCGGTTTGAGCGGCTTTGGCTGATGGGCGCGCTCGCCGCCGCGCAGATTGCAGGCTTCGCGATGTTTCTTGTGTTTGCCACTCATGGCGCCTTGCCGCGGATGCCGCTGGCCGTTGATCTTGGCGCGTGCCTGGGTTTGACAGGCTTATGTTTTGTATGGCTGCGCCATGAGATTTTCGCGGCCAGGGGAATTCGGTTGCGCGTCGGGTTTGGCATGTGAGGGGTTTGGGGCGGGCAGCGTTTCCCTCGAGCTAGAGCAAAATCCGACCGCGAGGGGTTACCCGTCGGATAAAGATGCTCGCCAAAACAAAGAGCTAGAGCATTTTCCGAACGACTGCACTAACCCGACGCGATCGGAAAATGCTCAAGAGGGGGATGCGTCCGACGAAACCGATCCAATCATATCGCATCCCACTCTAATCGTAACACCCCGCCTGCCGCGCCCGCTCCCGTACCAGCGCCAGCACGGTGCGGCTCGCCGGCATCTCGTGCCCCACCAGCGCGCCCAGTTCCACCACGGCGCCGGTCAGGGCGTCGATCTCCATCGGGCGCCCGCGCTCCAGATCCTGTAGCATCGAGGTTTTGTGCGCGCCGACTTCGGCGGCCCCTTCGATACGGCGATCCACGTCGATCGCGAAACGAACGCCCAGCGCCTCGGCGACCCCCCTGCCCTCCACCATCACCGTGCGAATCAGCGCACGCAGGTCTGGCTGCTCGGTCATCCGCGCCAGGGTGGCACCGGTCAGCGCCGAAATCGGATTGAAGGCCATGTTGCCCCAGAGCTTTACCCAGATCTCGTCGCGTATGCGGGGGCGAACGGGGGCCTTGAAGCCGGCGCCGATCAGGGCGGAACTCAAAGCCTCGATGCGCGGGCTGCGGGTGCCATCGGGTTCGCCCAGCACGAAACGATCGCCATAGGTGTGCTCGATCACGCCGGGCTCGATCACTTCGGCCGCCGGATACACGACGCAGCCGATCGCACATGATGGCGGCAGGATGCGCGAGACGGCGCCGCCGGGATCGACCGACTCCACCACGCGGCCACGAAATTCGCTGTCGAGCCCATGAAAATACCAGTAGGGCACGCCGTTGATGCCGGTAACCAAGGCGCTGTTCGGCCCCATCATTCGAGCGATCTGCGGCGCGGCCCCGGGCAGGCCATGCGCCTTCAGCGTGACCACCACATAATCCTGGATGCCGGCCTCGCCTGCATCGGCGACACAAAGCGGGTGGGCGCTAAACTGTTCGCCGCCGCTACGCAGCACGATGCCGCGCGCCTGCATCGCGGCCAGATGCGGCCCGCGTGCGATCACCGTAACCTCGGCGCCCGCCCGCGAAAGTTTCGCCGCAAGCAGGCCGCCGATCGCGCCGGCACCAAAGATGGCGATGCGCATCAGCCGAGTCCCAGTTTCTGCGCAAGCCCGATGCGTTGCAGCTTGCCGGTGGCGCCTTTGGGAATTTCCTCCAGAAACACCACTTTCCGCGGCACCTTGAATTGCGCGAGGCGCACGGCCGCAAAATCGCGCAGCTCGTGCTCGGTGGCTTGCCCGCCTTCGCGCAGCACGATGGCCGCGCCCACTTCCTCGCCCAGCTTGTCGTGCGGGATGGCGAAGGTAAGGCACTGCGCCACGGCCGGATGATCCATCAGCACCGCATCCACTTCCAGGGGGCTGAATTTCTCGCCCCCGCGGCTGATCAGCTCCTTGAGCCGCCCGGTAAGGCGCAGATAGCCGTCGCCATCGATCACGCCCTGGTCCCCCGTGCGGAACCAGCCATTGACGAAACCATCCGCATTGGCCTTCGGATTATTCTCGTAACCGTGCGTCACATTGGCGCCGCGGATGACCACTTCACCCAGTTCGCCGGGCGCCTGGATGCGGCCTTCGCTATCCATCGTGGCGACCTCCGGCCCGGCTGCGATGCCGACCGAGCCGGCGAAACGCGCCCGCGGCGGCAGGGGATTGGCGGTCATCTGGTGGGAGGCCTCGGTCATGCCGTAAGCCTCGATCACCGGCACGCCAAACGCCTCCTCCAGCGCCAGCATCACCTGCGCCGGCAGCGAGGCGGAGGAGGAGCGGATGAAGCGCAGACGCGATCCCTTGATGGTGGACGCGTTGCGGGCGGCGAGCGGGAGCAAGGCCTGGTGCATGGTCGGCACCGCCGTGTACCAGCTCGGGCGCGCCTGCTCGAGCCAGGAAAAGAATTTGAAGGCGTTGAAGCCCGGGGTGCACCACACGCTGGCGCCGACCGAGAGGCTAGATAGCGTGGCGGCGATCAGGCCGTGGATATGGAACAGCGGCATAATGTTGAGGCAGCAATCCGCTTCGCCCAGCGCCAGGCTGGCGGCGATGTTGGCGGCCGAAGCCGTGACATTCGCCTGTGTCAGCGGCACGATCTTGGGGCGGGAGGTGGTGCCGGAGGTGTGCAGCACCAGCGCCAGGTCGGCTGGGCCGGCCATGCCGCCATGCCCCGGGGTGCCCCCCTTAGGCTCGGCCGGGTGCAGAGAAAAATCGCCTGCGCCGCCTTCGCCGGGCACCAGCTCGATCAGCGGGATGCGGCGGGCGGCGGCTGCCTGGCGGGCCGGGCTGTCCATGCCCGCCTGAATCACCAGCGCGCGGGCGTTCAGGTCGGACAGGTAAAAATCGAATTCGTCGAGCTTGTAGCCGGGGTTCAGCGGGGCGGTGGTGGCGCCGCAGCCCAAGGCCACGAAAGACGCCGCCATTTCCGGCCCGTTGGGCAGCACGATGGCCACCCGGTCGCCACGGCCGATCCCGGCCGCGTTCAGCGCCGCCACACTGCGCTCGGCCAGGGCGCGCAGGCCCCCGAATGTTAGCGCCGCACGGTCGGGCGCGCCGAGCGCGGGGGCATCTTCCGCCCCCTTGGTGAGGAGGGCGTGCAGCGTATCAGCGGTCAAAACAAAACTCCTAAGCTAACGCTGTCTCGGCGCGGTGGCGATGAATGCGGATCGGCCGCAGAATGACCAGGGCGAGGATCACGACAATCACGTTGGCAAGCGCGCATGCGAAAAACACGCTGGCCCAACTGCCGGTGCGTGACACCAGAACGTTGCCTAGCGGCACCAGAAACACCGAAACCCCTTTGGCCGTATACAGCATGCCCGCATTCGCCGAGGCATAGCGCCGCCCGAACAGATCGGTGCAGGTGGAGGGAAACAGCGAAAATATTTCGCCCCACGTGAAAAACACCATGGCCGCCGCCACCACGAACAGCCACGGCGTGTGGCCGGCTACGGCCAGCAGCCAATAGCTCGCGGCCCCCAGGGTGAAGGCGATGGCCATGGTCGGCTCGCGGCCGATGCGGTCGGAGACGAAGCCGAAGAACGGGCGTGCGAGGCCGTTCATTACGTTATCTACCACCAGCGCCACGCTCAACGCCGAGGCGCCGACGATCAGTTGACCGGAGGTCAGGCCATAATCCTTGGCGATCGGCGCGATCTGCGCCGTCACCATCAGGCCGGAGGCCGACACCAGCACGAACATCACATAAAGCAGCCAGAACACGGGGGCGGCGAGCACCTGGCGCGGCGTGCAGTCCACGCCCGATTGGCGGGGCCGCGGCACGGCCAAGTCGGTGAGCTCGTCTCGCGCGGGGGCGTGCATGATAGGCGCCAGCAACAGCAACAGCACGCCCTGCCCCAGGCCGAACCAGAGAAACGTGCTTTGATACCCGGTGGCATGGATCATCATGTTCACCGGCACCACGGTCAGCGCCGCGCCCGCGCCGAAGCCGGCCGCGGTGAGGCCCACGGCGAGACCACGGTGATCGGGGAACCATTTTACCGCGTTGCCAACGCAGGTGGCATACACCGCGCCCGCCCCGATGCCCGCCAGGCCGCTGCCCAGATACAGCAGGCCGAGCGATCCGGCGTAGGCGTTGATCACCCAGCCGGCGGCGACCAGCACACCACCACCTGCGATCAGCAGCGGCGGCCCGCGGCGGCCGCCCAGATGGTCCGCCAACCAGCCGGCTCCCGGGGTGAACCAGGTTTCGGTGGCGACAAAGATGGTAAAGGCGATCTGGATGCCCGGCAGCGCCCAGCCGCGCGCCAGATGCATGGGGCTCACGAACAGGGTCCAGGCGTATTGCAGGTTGGCGATCAGGATCATGCAGACCACCCCGAGCCAAAGCTGCGACCACCGGTTGGCCGATAGCCTCACCGAACGCGACGTCATGGTTCCTCCCATTTTGGGAGAGGTTCGCCGAGACGCACGGGCCTGTAAACGTGGCGTTTCGGATAATCCCGCGCGGCGTTGCGTTACGGAAGGCCTGGGGCCTCAGGCCCCAGCTTGGGTGCAGGGGGGTAAGCCCCCTGGCCTTGCTTCCCTCACCGCGCCACCGACAAGGCGGCGGTATCCGTGCCCGGGGCCGCGGCAGGGCTCAGGGTTGGGGTAGGCCAATTGGCGGGGCGGCTTTCGGCGGTGGGGGGTGCATCGATCGGCAGGCTTGTGTCGATCACGACCAGCAGGCGGCCGGCGATGGGCGTGGGGATTCGATCTGGCGCCAGCAGGGCGCGGTAACGGGCGTCGTCCACCGCCGCGTGCTCGTAGTCGGCGTCGAGCACGCCGTGCCGGTCGAGGAAGCGGTTCATCGAGGATGACAGGCGCACACAGCCTTCGGAGGCGGGGCGGCCCAGCCGCCGTTCCAGAAGGTCGGGGTCGGTGGCATGCATCTGCAGGCGGATATCACCGCCTTCGCCATCTTTGTGCCAGCCTTTTAGGGCCCACTGCCACCCGAAATCCCAGACGCGCATGCCCTCCAGCCCCAGGCCACGCACGTGGTGCTCGTTGTAGGTGCCCAGCGCGCGGAAATCGAGGATGGCGCCGGTATGGGCGAACACCCCGACCGGGGTGATGTAGTAATCCTTGCGCCCAGCCTGGCCGGTGGAGACATGCGCGGAACCCAGGGCGTGCCAGGAGAGGGGGCCCGAGGGGCGGGCGAGCATGAGATAGAGGCGCTCGACCGCGGGATTGCGATCGACCACGATCACCAGTTGCGGCTGTTCGATCCTGCGATTGGCGGCCCTGAGCAGCGTGTCGGCCCGTTCAGCCACAGTGGCGGTGAGCGGTTGCGCAGGGTGGGACAGGGCGGTGACTTCGCGCGCCATGTCGGTCTCGAGTGCTTGGGTGGCGGCGCCGATCGCCGCCTGATCGAGATGCGGCAGGGGCCAGGTGGTGGGCGGCGGCGGCTTCGGTGGAGGCACCGGCGCCTCCACCGGGGGCGGCGCGGCCGGCGCAAGGGCGGTTCTAGGTAGCGCGGGCCTGCTAGGCTGCGCGGGTTGGACGAGGCGCGCCCGCGCGGCGGATACGGTTACGACGGCCGACGGAAAAAGCCTCGACGCGAAAGGAACACCGAGCAGCGACGGCCAGAGCACCAGGGCCAACACGCCGACAAACGCCAGATTTCGCCAGGCCATCGCAGACTTCACCGCGCCCAGCGGATGGCTCGGGATGGCGCGTGCAGTGCCTGTGCGGGTTGGCGTAGGTGGTGTGCCTCGGCGAAGCTTGATCCGTCGGGATCCCTCTCGACCCTGCCGCTCGACTGCCATGACCGACGATCCAAACTGTGCCGCACCCGGTGCGTACCGGCCTGCCCCCTGGCATCGACCGGTGCCCCCACCCCGGCTTTTCTAGCATGGTGTTCGCGTGCCCAAATAGCGCGCCAGTCAGGCGGCTTCGGTATCTGGCAGGTCATTTGCGATTTCGCTCGCTGCCTGTGTTGTTCTGGTATCGGCCTGGGCATCGGCGATGCGCTGCACGGCCGGGTAATCGATCTTGCCGGTGCCGAGCAGAGGGAGGGTGGGCACCTCTAGGATCGCCCGCGGCACGGCGAGTTCGGCCACGCCGCGCGCGCGTGCCTGGGCGAGGATATCGGCCGCCCGGGCGCCCTTGCGGGTGGTAACAAGGAGCAGGGCTTCACCCTTCCGCGCATCGGGCACGGCGAGCACCGCGTGCCGAGCCTCCGGCCAGAGCGAACCGACCAGCGCCTCGGCGGCAGCCATCGAGACCATTTCGCCGGCGATCTTGGCGAAACGTTTGGCGCGGCCGGTGATGCAGAGGAAGCCATCCGCGGTGATGTCGACGATGTCGCTGGTGTCGTACCAGCCGTCCTTGGGCGGTTCGAGAACACCTGGGGCGCTGGCACGCAGATAGCCGAGCATCACGTTCGGGCCGCGCACCAGCAGACGCCCGCCTTTAGCGATGCCCGCCACCGGCTCCAGCCGATGGTCTATGCCCGGCAGCATGCGCCCGGCGCTGCCGGACCGTGAATGCATGGGCGTGTTGATGGCGAGCACGGGCGAGGTTTCTGTTACTCCATAGCCTTCCAGCACGCGCACGCCGAAACGGTCGGCGAAGAACCGCTTGGTTTCGTCGCGTACTTTCTCGGCGCCGGCGAAGATATAGCGCATGGCGTAGAAATCGTAGGGGTGGGCGTATTTGGCCCAGCCATTGAGAAACGTGTCGGTTCCAAAGCAGATCGTGGCATCGGTGTCGTATATCAGCGCCGGCACGATGCGGTAATGCAACGGCGAGGGGTAGAGAAAAATGCGCACGCCAGCCAGCACAGGCAGCAGCGTGGCGCCGACCAAGCCAAAGGAATGGAACATCGGCAGGGCATTGAACACGCGGTCGGCCGGGCTGAAATCGACCACGGAGGCAAGTTGCGCGCAATTGGCCAAAATGTTCCGGTGGCTGAGCACCACGCCTTTCGGCAGCCCCTCCGAGCCGGAGGTGAACAGCACGACCGCCGGCGAATTCGGCGGGCTGGTGGCGCCGGGGAGCCGGCGGGCGAAGGCCGCATCCCATTTCGCCCGTAACTTGTCGCGCAGGGCGATGGTAGCACGCACATCCTCGAGCCAGACGAAACGGACGGACCGGGCCATCCGCTCCACGGTTTTGGCGAGCTTGGCCTTTTCGACAAAGGTTTTGCTGGACACAACGGTTTTGACACCGGCGGCGGTGCAGGCGGAGAGCATGCCGTCGGCGCCCGCGGAAAAGTTGAGCATAGCGGGCACGCGGCCGAAAGCACCGAGACCGAGAAAGGCGACCAGGGTGGCGTTCGCGTTCGGCATCATCAGGCCGATCGGCTCGCCCGGCTCAGTGGCGGAGGCGAGCTTGCGGCCGAGGGCGGCGGCGCCGAGCAGCACGCGGTCGAACGAGATCGGTTCGCGGCTCACATCTTCCGCGATCAGGGATGGGCCGCCATGAATAGCGCGCGCATCGAGCCATGCCGCGAGCAGCGATTTATCGATGTTCTTTGCCCTGAACGAGGTTTCCGCCATCAGGTCGTGCAGCGCGCGGCCCACCGCCTCTCGCCGCGCACGCGGCGAGAGCGTGTTGGCGTTGGCCGGGGTGATGTCGATCGCGGGGTGGATATGCATGCGCAGGCGGGGGAACCAGCGCAGGCGCAGCTTGCCGCGCATCCTGCCGAAAGGCGTGTACTGGCCGCCATCGATGGTGATCGGCAGGATCTTCGCACCCGCCTTGTCGGCGACCAGGCCGGCGCCCTCAAAGATCTTCATCAGCCCACCGGTCTCGTTGATGCGGCCCTCTGGAAAAATCAGCAGTTTTTCCCCCTGGTCCCGCACTGCCTCGATCATCCGGCGGATGGAGAAGGGATTGCTGATATCCACCTGAAACACGCGCACGCCGGAGGCGCCCAGACGGACGATGCGCTTGCGCATCTGATGCGTGTGGACGGCGAAGCAGGGCGCATGCGGCAGGAAGGCAGCGATCATCGGCGCATCGAGATAGCTGAGATGGTTGCTCACGATCACCACGCGCTTGCCGGCGCTGCGGTAATTGTGCAGGCCGGTAACCTGCACGCGGTAGATCAGCCGGAAGACGAGGCGGAAAATCGGGCGGAAAAAATCCTGCGGCAGCAGGCGCGCGATCCAGACGGCAACCGCCAGATTGACCAGCGCCAGTAACTCCAGCGAGTGTGGAGCGGAGATGCCGGCTGCCGAGGCCAGGGCCACAAAACCGGCGGCGACAATGATGAAGGCGGCATTCATCGCATTATTGGCGCCGATGGTGCGTGCCCTTCGGTCGATCGGCGCGCGATCCTGCAGGATGGCGTTAAGCGGCACGGAAAAAAGTCCGCCGCAAGCGGAGAGTCCGAAAAGATCGATCAGGATACGCAAACCAAGCGGCGCCGCAAATACATCGGCGATGGTGCGCAGATGCGCGCCGGCAAGGCTGCAATGGCCGAGATCCCAGCAGAATACCGAGATTCCCAGGGCCGCGTAAGGCACGTGGCGCGCCGACACTTCCCCTTGCAGCAGGCGCGCGGACAGCATGGAGCCGCCGCCGATACCGATCGCGAATGTCGCCAGAAGCAGGCTGACCACCTGCCCGCTTGAACCCATCGTATCGCGCGCCAAGGAGGGGAATTCGGCGATCACGGTGGCGCCGACCGTCCAGAACCAGGAGAGGCCGAGCACGCATAGCCAGACCGTGCGGCTGGCGCGAACCTCACCGATCAAACCCCAGGTTTCGGCGGCCACATTCCAGCCGATGCGTGCCTTCGGCGCCGATGGGGCAGTGCGCGGAATGAGAAAAGCGGCGCCGAGGCCGATCACCGCCGAAGCAAGCCCGGCGCCGGCCACGATCTGCGTGCCGTGGTTCATCAGGGCAAGCAATCCGCATAGCGTGCCGGCTAGGATGCTCAAAAACGTCGCTGCCTCGATGATACCGTTTCCGGAGACCAGCTCGTGCTCGGCAAGTTGTTCCGGCAGCAATCCGTATTTGACGGGGCCGAACAAGGCTGCCTGCACGCCGACTCCGAACAGCGTTGCGAGCAGCAGGTTGAGGTTTTCGGTCAAGAAACCGGCGGCCGCCAGACCCATCAACGGGATCTCCACAGCCTTCACCCACAGGATAACCGTTCGCTTGGAAAACCGGTCCGCAATCTGCCCACCCGCGGCCGAGAGCAGGAGGTAGGGCAGGATGAACAACGCGCCCGCCATCGCGGCGAAGCCCGCGCCCGCGCCGCCGACACGGAAGGCAGCCAGAGCAATGAGAGCGTTTTTCAGCAGGTTATCGTCGAAGGCACCGCAGGCTTGGGAGAGGCATAGCGGCCAGAGGCGGCGGGATTTCAGGAGTTCCAAGGAATTTTCTCCAAAGATTGTTCTCTTCTGAAGAAAAGAAGCAAAAGGTTTTTGTTCTCGGGCTGACGGTAAGAGACCGGCCATCTCCGGCAACGCTGAGGCGGCGAAGGCATAAAAGTTTTTTGCTTTTTCTGTTTAGAAGAGAAGGCCGCGCTTTCCTCATGCCGCTACCCGCATGCAACACGACACAATTTCGTCGGCCATGTTCGAGAGTGGCCGTGGCAGCCGGCCGTACTGCAGGAATGTCGCAGGCTGCAATACCAGCCCCACGATCGAGGCGGCCAACAGCACCGGGTTGCGGGGCGGGATTTCGCCGTTTGCCATGGCACACTCGACCAGGCGGATCACGATCTCGACCGGGTTGGCCTCGCCGAGCGTCACGTTGGGCAAGTTCGCGTGTTGGGTCATCAGGATGAAGCGAAAGCGCAGGGAGTCCTCATCATGCAGGCGGCAGGTGAGGCGCACGAGGCGATCGAGTCGGGCGCGGAACGGACCGGGCGCGGCCAGCGCCTCGGTGATCTGCCGCCCGTAATCGCGATACCCTTCCTCGAACAGCGCCCGCACCAGATCGTCCTTCGACTTGAAATGCGCATAAAGGTTCGGCTTGGCCATCGCGCAGGCGGTGGCGATGTCCTGCACCGACACCGCATCGACCCCCCGCTCCGCAAACAGTTTGAGCGCTTCGGCCTTGATGGTGTCGCGCTTGCTGGTTGTTCTCTCCACCAAGGGGACAAAACCCTTACCGACCGGTCGGTAATCGCTAAAGCAAATTTGCGAGGGGTGTCAACCTGCTTTTCCGGCTACCCTTGCGATGTGGGGGGCAACATAAGATTTCTCGTGGCATTTCGAGCCTGTCTCTGCCAGCCCCAGGAGGCCGATCCTTGAACCATTCCGTGCATCCAGATGGGCTGCCGATGCCGCAGCGCGCCTGGGCCATGCTGGCTGTGGCACTGGGCATCGGCATCTCGGTGCTCGATGCCAGTGTCGCGAACATCGCCCTGCCGGCGATCGCCGGGCAGTTTCATGCGAACCCCGCCGCCGCCGTCTGGGTGGTAAATGCCTATCAACTAGCCGTGGTGGTGGCCCTGCTGCCACTTGCCTCGCTCGGCGAGCGCGTCGGCTATCGGCGCGTATACCTGGTGGGGTTGGGTGTGTTCACCGCCGGATCGCTGGCCTGCGCGCTCTCCCACAGCCTGGCCGCGCTGGTGGTCGGACGAGCGGTGCAGGGGTTTGGCGGTGCCGGCGTGATGAGCGTGAATGGCGCGCTGGTGCGCTACACCTACCCGCAGAGCCAGCTTGGCCGTGGCGTAGGGCTGAATGCGCTGGTGGTTTCCATCTCGGCGGCGCTCGGCCCCAGCATCGCATCGGCCATATTGGCCGTTTCATCATGGCAATGGCTGTTCGCGATCAACGTGCCGATCTGTGCCGTCAATATCCTGCTGGGGGCGCGTGCCCTACCCTTTTCCGACCGGTCGTTGCGGCGATTCGGCTGGGCCAGCGCGGGCCTCAATGCGATCATGTTCGGCGGCATTTTTATCGGCGCCGACTTGTTCACCCACGGCAAGGGCGCGGGCGCGGCGGCCGCCTGCATCACTCTGCTGGCGCTGCTGGCAGGTTTCATCCTGGTGCGTCGCGAGATGGGCACAGCGTCACCGCTGATCCCCGTGGATTTGTTGCGGATACCGACATTCGCGCTATCGACCGCCGCTTCGGTGTGCGCGTTCACCGCCTATATGCTCGCCTTCCTGACGCTGCCCTTCTACCTCATCACCACACTGCATCGCAGCCAGGTGGAGACCGGCCTGCTCATGACGCCCTGGCCGATGGCCCTAGGCCTCGCGGCGCCACTGGCCGGGCGGCTTTCCGACAGTGTTCGCCCCAGTGTGCTGGGGAGTGCTGGGCTGGCCGTGCTGGCCTTGGGGCTGGCAGCGCTTGCCAGCATGGGGCCGGAGCCGGGCGCGCCAGCCATCATATGGCGAATGGCCATATGCGGCTTCGGCTTCGGGTTCTTCCAGGCGCCCAACAACCGCATTTTGCTGACCTCGGCGCCACGGCAGCGGGCGGGTGCCGCGGGTGGCATGTTGGCCACCGCGCGGCTGACCGGGATGACGGCCGGCGCCACGCTGGTGGTGCTGGTGTTTCGCCTCGCGCCCGAGGGCGCCGAGACGAGCGACCTTCTGCTTGCCGCCGGTTTCGCCATTGCGGCGTCGGCCATCAGCGTTTTCCGGCTTCGACAGGCTCCGACGGCGGCCGTGCGAACGCAGGTTTTATAACTCACGCCCGGCTTGGACGAGCACGCGCTGGGCCTGTTTCAGATGGGGGATGTCGATCATCTTGCCGTCCAGCCCGACCGTGCCGGCACCCGGGGAAGCTGCGAAGGCCGCGACGATGCGAAGGGCGTGGTCGATTTCCGCGGGCGAGGGCATGTAGCTTTCGTTGATCGGGGCCACCTGCGCCGGGTGAATCGCGAGGCGGCCGGCGAATCCTTGTGCGCGCGAGGCGCGTGAGGCCGCGCGCAAGCCGGCTTCGTCCCTGAAATCGACGTAGAGCGTGTCGATGGCGCCTACGCCTGCCGCGTGGGCCGCGAGCAGGGTGAGCGAACGCGCCAGCCGGTAAGTGAAGGCCCAGTCGCCAGAGGGATCAAGGTTTGTGCTGGCGCCGACCGCGGCCGCGAGATCCTCGGCGCCCCAAGTGAGGCCGTGCAGGCGGGCCAGCCCTGCCGTCGCATAAGCGCCGAGCTGGAACGGCGCAGCCGCGGTTTCGGTCGCCACTGGTAGGATGCGGACCGAACCTTGTGGCACGCCCGCCTGCGCCTCCAGCGCATCCAGGTAGTGCGACAGTTTGAGCACATCGGCCGGGCCATTGGCTTTTGGCAGCATCAGCCCATCCGGCGCGGCGGCGACGATGGCCGCGAGGTCCGGCAGCGCCATCGGCGTATCCAGCGGGTTGATGCGGACCCAGATTTCGGCGGACCGCATGCCTGGCTTGCGAGCGGCCAGATGTTCGGCTGCCATTTGCCGTGCACGCCGCTTGTTTTCGGGCGACACCGAATCCTCCAGGTCGAGGATAAGCGCGTCGGCGCCGGCGCCATCTGCCTTAGCCAGCTTCCTTTCGCTGTCAGCCGGAATGAACAGGAAAGAGCGCGGATTGTTCATGCCACCGGTTTCTTGCGCTGCAGGCCCGACCTTTTGCAGGAGGCAACGAGTTCGTCACGCTGGTTATAGGCACGATGCAGGAACGTCACGATGCCCTGATCCGGGCGCGAACGAGAGGGGCGCAGATCGATCACCTCGGTGGTCACGTGCAGCGTATCCCCATGAAACACGGGTTTGGGGAAGCGTACCTCGTCCCACCCCAGATTGGCGACGGCTGTACCCAGCGTGGTGTCGCCCACCGAGATGCCGACCATGAGCCCGAGCGTAAAAGCCGAGTTCACCAGGCGCTGACCGTATTCGGTGCCGCGCATGTACTCCTCGTCGAGATGGAGCTGGGCGGGATTATGGGTCATGGCGGTAAACAGGATATTGTCCGTTTCCGTCACCGTTCTGCGGATGGCGTGGTGGAACACCTGGCCTACGCTTAATTCATCGAACCATAGCCCTGGCATGCTCTCACCTGGGGAAAAGCCATCATTGTTTCAAAACGGACCCACCTCCTACCCCCTTCCCGGCGGAAAAACCATGCAGCCGCGCCTTGACGAGAAACTGTCGTGAGATATGTCTTCCGACATGTTTTACGATACATGCATCCACTAAGAACTTCGCCACGCCCTGCACGCCATCGGCCACCGGCGCGGACGACACGGTTTTGCGCACCGCTCGGGAGGAGGATTTGGCCACGGCTTCATGGGCGGCGACGATCTGCCCGGCAGCCGAAAACTCTCTTCGGCCGATCTTTCACTCCTGCTGCTGGCTCTGCTCTCGGAGGCGCCTGCGCACGGCTACGAGCTGATCCGCAAACTCGAAGAGAGATCCAAAGGCTTTTATGCGCCGAGTCCCGGAATGATCTATCCGGCGCTGACCTATCTGGAGGAGATCGGGCATGCCGCGGTGACGCAAGAGGGCAACCGGAAACTGTATGGCGCCACCGCGGCCGGCCGCGCCCACCTGGCCGCGCATCGCGCGCAGGCTGATGTCATGCTCGAGGCGCTAGAGCGTATCGGCCGGCGCATGGAAGGCGTGCGCGAGGCCTTTGCAGGCGTTCAGGATAGCGACCCTGCTGCCCCCGACGAGCTTCACGAGGCGCGCCACGCGATCAAGCATGCGCTGATGCGCAAGCGCGGCTGCGGGGCGGAAGAGGCGAAACGAATCGCCGCCATACTGCGCCGGGCCGCGGCGGAGATCGGGGGGCCCAATTCATGAACACGATATCCAAGCGGCCGATCCGCATTCGCCACGAGACGAAGCTGCGCCCTTTGCACGGTTTCGGCGGTTGAGCAGCTGAGCCCAAGAATGCGGCGTATCGCTCTGGTGGGCGACGCGCTGGACGGGTTTGTCGGCAGCACCCGACGACCACGTCAAACTGCTATTTCCAGCGGCGGGGCAAGATAAGCCAGCCTTGGTGATCGAGTTTCTGCTGCACGGCACAGGCCCCGCCTCCGACTGGGCCGCGCAGGCTGGGCC
>Ga0116226_10000454_pt1 | contig 34835 bp, 34 predicted proteins | sample S1TSphfallax_FD_89692 | JGI IMG/M metagenome (GOLD analysis project Ga0116226, IMG submission 89692) | Host-associated microbial communities from peat moss isolated from Minnesota, USA - S1T2_Fa - Sphagnum fallax MG | ecosystem: Host-associated > Plants > Peat moss > Unclassified | place: USA...
ACCTCGACGCCGCCAGATAGACCGCGGATCTGCACCGGATAGCTGGGCTTATGGGCCAGCGCTGCGATGCGACGCGAACTCGCAGCATTGTCCGTAGTCTGCACCACCATGATGCCGCCCACCGCCTGCTGGCGATCCATGGCTTCTGAAACAAAGAGATCGACGTGAGCTTGCAGGAAGCGACTGCTTCCAAACTGCAAGATAGCTTGACTCATGGCCGCCACCTCAAGGACACGCGGCATAGACCGCACCGCAGGGATTGAGTGGGTTCAACATTCAACTACAGCCTTGACTACGCCCTGCGTCGGATCCAGCAAAGTGGCGAACTCGATCGGTAAATTGGCCAGGGTTAGCCGGTGCGTATTGAGCGCCTGGTCAGGTACTTGGCCGGCGCGCATGGCGTGCAGTACCGTGTCGAAATCTTCCTGGGTGGCATTGCGACTCGCCAACAGGGTCGTTTCACGCTTATGGAACTCCGGGTCGGAGAAGCGGATCGTGTCACGCACAATAGAGATCAGGACATATTTTCCGCCATGACAGACAAACTGAAACCCGCGCTCCATCGCGGCTGCGTTGCCGCTGGCATCGAACACCACATCGAAGAACTCGCCCTCGCTCAGCTCGGCGAGACGGGCCACATCGTCATTGCCGGTGGCGACGGTGGTGTGGATACCAAGATGGGCAATGCAAAAATCGAGCCGGTCTTGCCGGCTGTCCAGCGCCGTCACGCGCGCGCCACGCAGCTTGGCGAAGATCATTGCCGCCATGCCTATCGGCCCCGCGCCGACCACCAATACCCGGTGTCTCGCCTGCACTTCCGCACGCCGCACCGCGTGTGCGCCAATTGCCAGGAATTCGATCATGGCGGCCTGGTCCAGGGTAATGCCGCTGGCCTTGTGCACGAACTGCTGGGGTAAGCTCAGATATTCCGTCAACGCGCCGTCGCGATGCACCCCTAGCACCTGGATATTCACGCAGCAATTGGTCTTGCCGTTACGGCACGCGATGCATTGTCCGCAAGACAGATAGGGCATCACATACACCGCATCGCCTGGTTTCAGGTCACTCCCCTCGGGGGCCTCTTCCACCAGACCCGACAGCTCATGGCCCATCACCCGTGGATATTCCAGGTAGGGCTGCTTGCCATTGAAAATATGCAGGTCAGTCCCGCATACCCCGACACGTTTGACGCGCAGCAATACTTCGCCCTCGCCCCGCTGCGGCCGACTTCTTTGCTGAGCGGTGAGCACACCCGGACTATCACACACTATCGTCAACATCATGGTTCTTGCCTCGCGTTCGAGATGGTTGAATTCGGAGACTGGCGGCCGCACCGCTAATCCATATGAAATACCAATTCCATCGCGGCCCAGTGTTCGCCTGCCTGGCGGCTTGCCAGCGGCACCTGACACGGACCACACAATTGCCACCAACGTTGGGTTTCGGGGTCGGCGGCAATCGCTGCCATGTCGGCGGTGAAATCGTCGCCGTGATATTCCCAGTAACCGAATAATAGATTTTCCGGCTCGCGCAGAAAGATCGAATAATTACGCACACCAGACAATGCAATGCGCGCCTCGATTTGTGGCCATACGGCCGCGTGCAGGCGCTTGTATTCGGCGACGTGTTCGGGATCGATACCGATCACCATACCCATTCTCTGCATATCGAATTTCCGTTTTAGAACGCTTGCGCGAGCCGGTAAAAGCGCTGTGCATTACCGCCAAAAATTGCCGCGCGCACCTCAGCAAAAGCGGCATCTCCCCTTGCTTGCGGGACACGCCGGGCATGCCAACCGGCACACAAGCGCACAGCCAGCGCGTGCCAGGCTTCGTAGCGATCAACCAGACGCACGACTGGCCAATCGCTGCCCCACATCACCCGCTGCACGCCAAAGCCATCGAGTACCGCATCGACATAGGGCGCCAACCCATCGGCATCAGCATGTGCTCCGGCTTCCGTGAGCAAACCGGAAAGTTTGCACCAGACGTTGGGCAAGGCCGTCAGTGCCATCAGATCGTGACGCCAAGGCTGATTGTGCTGCTCGGCGATATCTGGCTTGGCCGCGTGATCAACGACGATAGGCAGGGCTGGATAGCGGCGCGCGAAGCGCGCCAACGCCGGCAAGTGGACGGGTAAGACCAAGGCGTCGAAGCTCAGACCGTGCCGCTGCATGGCTTCGATAGCAGGTGCCAGGGCTGGGTCGTCGATCCAGTCTGGGTCGGGCAGATCCTGCAACATCGGTCGCACGCCCTTGAATTTGGGATGCCGCGCCAGACGGGCCAATTGTTGCGGTGCCTCGGCGTGCTTCAGATCGACCCAGCCCACGACGCCACGAATAAATGCGTGCTGGTCTGCCAGCGCCAACATAAAGATGTTGTCTGCCAACGCAGGCCGTGATTGCACCAGCACTGTCCCGGCGATTTCCGCACGCGCCAGCGCCGGCAGCAGATCGTCCGGTAAAAAATCGCGATGGATCGCCGCGAGTTCGGGAGGAGGCCATGCGCCGATACGCTCGGCGAGGCGCCAGAAGTGTTGGTGTGCGTCGATCTGCATTTCAGGTTCCGCCTACTGGCACAGGTGCCCGAGGATCAATCAAGCCGGCTTCGCGTAGCGCCTGCCAAAACTCAGGCGGAATGACTTGTTCGAACCAGGCCATGTTCTGTTGCAGTTGCGAGAGATTGTGGGCACCGGGGATACACGACACGACGGCCGGATGTGCCATCGGGAATTGCAGGGCGGCTGCCTGCAGGGGCACGTCGAAACTCGCGCAAACGCTTTTGAGTGCCGCCACACGCTCGATGATTTCGGGCGGCGCGTCGGCATAATTGAATTTGTTGTTGCCCGCCAGCACGCCCGAGTTGAATGGGCCACCGATCACGATCGCATTGCCTTCGCTTTCACAACGATCCAGCAATGGCGTAAGACTGGTTTGTTCCAGCAAGGTATAACGGCCCGCCAGTAAAGTGCAGTCGAGGCGGACTTCCTGCATGCTGTCGTACACCACCTGCCATTCGTTGACACCCAGCCCGATCGCAGCAATTTGCCCCTGTGCACGCAAATTCTCGAGGGCTCGAAAACCACCACCCTGCGTCAATTGCTGCCAATAGTGCTGATGCCGATCACCATGCGTGGCGCGGCCGATATCATGCACATAAAGTATGTCGATGCGTGCCAGACCCAGCCTTTGCAGGCTGTCGTCAAACGATCGCAATATGCCGTCATAACTGTAGTCATAGAACGGGCGGAACGGCAACGGTTGCGCCCAGCCATCGTCGCCGGCTTGCACCGTGGTGTCGGCCTGCATCAGGCGCCCGACTTTGGTGCTGACGACAAAACTGTCGCGTGGGTGATTGACCAGTAGCGCTCCCAAGCGGCGCTCCGACAGGGTGTAGCCGTAATAGGGCGCGGTGTCGAAATAGCGTAGGCCGGCATCCCAGGCCCCTTCCAGCACCCGCGCCGCGTCGGCGTCACTGACGGCCTGGTATAGCCCGCCCAGGGGCGCGCCACCCAACCCGAACACACCCAACCCCAACCCTCCGTGGGGTAGTTTACGCACGTCACTGACTTTCATCATATTAGGTGTGCAAAGGGGCGAATCTGGTTACAGGGGCACGCCGGTATGTTCAGTGCCAGTACCGGCGTGCCAACCTTGGATACCACGGCTTCAATACAGCACGTTCTTCGCTTCAGGTTTGTCGATATTGGCCTGATTGACCAGCACCACGCCGGTATCGAGGAATTTCGGCACGGGTTTGTGATCAATCAGATTGACCACGGTCTTCACACCCAGATAGCCCATCTGATAGGAACCTTGAACCGCAGTTGCGTCCAACGTGCCGTCTTTGACAAAGCCTTGCAGATCCTGATTGCCGTCAAAACCGACCGCGACCACTTTATGTGCCTTGCCTGCCTGGGTCAGGGCGCGCGCCATGCCGACTGCGGTCGGCTCGTTGGCGCCAAAGATGCCCTTCAGGTCAGGATGAGAGGCCAGCACATCGGTGGTTTGATTCAGCGCCGTCGCCATTTGCGACTGTGAATAGAACGGTCCGACGATTTCCAGTTTTGAATGCGCCTTGATGTAGTCGGTAAAGCCACCGACTCGTCCGATCTCGGAACCTGCGCCCGGCACGTAGGACATCACTGCGATCTTGCCGGTGGTGCCTACCTTGGCGATCATCTCCTGCGCACACAATTCACCCGCTTTTTTATTGTCGGTGGACAGGAAAGACTGATAATACGGCTTACCCGCATCGCCCAGGGCCGAATCGATAATGACGACGGGGATATGTGCTTCCCAGGCTTTCTTGACCGCAGGGATCAGGGCATCAGGATCAGACGGGGCCAGCACGATGCCGGCGACATGCCGGTTTACCGCGTTCTCGACCATGTTGACCTCGTCGGCAATCGCCGATTCCGCCGCCGGACCCTGGAACGTCAAGGTATATCCACTGACTTCCTTAAGGCTCGCATCGGCGCCCTTTTGCACGTTTTGCCAGTAATTTGAATCCGCTGACTTGACGATCACGGCAATCTCGCCGCCTGCAGCAAACGCACTGCTGGCCGCCAGAGCCATCGCTGTCACCAGCATGCTCGGAATGAATTTTTTCATGTCGTCTCCTGAATCGCGTGTTGTTTTGCTTGCCAACACCTGGGTTCTACCAGGCGTACCCTCTCAAACTTGCTTCACTACCCTATTGATCCGCTGCAGATACATCGTCGAGAAAGCCAGCTGCTCGCGTTCATCGTCGATTCCTCACCTGATCGATCCAGACGGTCAACAAGATCACCAGACCGATCACGATTTGCTGAATAAAGCTGGACACCCCATTCATATTCAAGCCATTGCGCAAAATACCAATCACGAATGCGCCGATGGCGGTCCCGGAAATCGTGCCAATACCGCCGATCAACGAGGTGCCGCCGATCACCGCGCTGGCAATGGCATCGAGTTCATACATCACCCCTTCGTTGGGCTGCCCCGACACCAGGCGCGACATCAGCACGCAACCCGTCAGACCTGCCAAGGCACCCGACAACACATAGGTAAACATCGTCACTCGCGCCACGTTCACACCCGACAGGCGCGCCGCTTCGGCATTCGAGCCGACCGCATAAATATGCCGACCCAAGGTCGTGCGGCTCAACATGATCGATACCACCACCGCCAGTACAATCATCAGCAACACGGGATATGGAATACCCGGAAACAGGACATTCGGGAAACCATCCGCGCCGATGTTTTCAACGCGAAACAAGGCGCCATTGCCCAATTCGCCAAATGAGTCGCCCAAGTCCGAGACTGGCCTCGCGCCGGTGATTTGCAGTGCCAGTCCACGTGCCACCAGCATCATCCCCAGAGTTGCAATAAACGGTGGCAGCTTCAAACGGGTTACGCACAAACCATTGACGATCCCGCACAAGCCGCCCACCACTACACCCAGCAACATGCCTAATGGCACCGCCACGCCGGCCTTGACAGCCAACGCGGCAGCCACCCCTGACAGCGCCAGCACGGAGCCCACCGACAAGTCGATGCCACCCGTGATAATCACGCAAGTCGCGCCTAAGCCAAGATAGGCGATCGAGGTGACCTGTAAAGCCACGGTCATACCGTTGCTGACCGTAAAGAAGGCATCGCTGGTCGCCGAGAACATGATAATCAGGACCAACAGGCTGCCGAGCGCCGCGAATTTCTGGATCAGGTCTTTCTGCTTGTCGTTGAGCGAGCGTTTCAAGTTGCGGTTCCTGGTTCAGTTCAAAGAAGCTTTAAGCGGGTTGGCTGGCGCCGCCTGCGCGGACTGCGCATCAAGACCGGAGGCGTATTGCATGATTTCCTCCTGGTTCGTTTCGCGAGTGTTCAGCACCGCCTTGATGCGACCGTCGTGAAACACCGCCACTCGATCTGTCATGCCCAGAATTTCAGGTAATTCCGAACTGATCATCACCACGCCGATCCCGCGTGCCGCCAGTTCATCAAGCAATTGGTATATCGCGTACTTGGCGCCGACATCGATACCACGTGTCGGCTCGTCAAAAAAAAGCACGCGCGAATCGCGGAACAGCCATTTCCCGATCACCACCTTTTGTTGATTGCCACCCGACAAATGACGCGCGATCTGGTGTTCGGAAGGCGTCCGGATATCGAGTGCGTCGATAAAACGGCGGGCGGCGGCGCTCTCCGCACCGAACCGGATAAAGCCGAAGCGGCTTGAAACCGCAGCCATATTGGCCAGCGTGATATTGGCCGCCAGCGACATCTTGACCGCCAACCCCTCGCTTTTTCTATCCTCCGACAAGTAAGCGATGCCATGTCGGATCGCATCGATCGGCGAGCCTATGTCCAACAATTCGCCATCCAGATGCACCGTGCCGGCATCCATCGGATCGGCACCGAATACGGCCCGGGCGGTCTCAGTGCGTCCGGCCCCCATCAAGCCTGCGAAGCCGAGAATCTCGCCACGGCGGAGCTCAAAACTGACGGGACCGAAACCACCCTTGCGTACCAGACCCGTCACCTTGAGCAAACAGATGTCGGTCGGCACCGAGGTGCGTGCGGGGAATTTTTCTTGCAGAGAACGACCGACCATGCGCGCCACGATCTCATCGATTGAAGTGTGGGCAAAATCGTGTGTCGAGATATAGCGCCCGTCGCGCAGCACCGTGACGCGGTCAACGATTTGCTCCAGCTCATCGAGACGATGGGAGATATAGACAATTCCGACGCCTGCGCGTTTCAGTTCGAGTATGACCCGAAACAATTGGCACGTTTCCGACTCGGTCAATGAAGAAGTCGGCTCGTCCATGATCAGCACTTCGGCATCGAGCGACAAAGCCTTGGCGATTTCCACCATCTGCTGCTGAGCCACCGATAAGGTGCGAACTTTTTCCGCCGGGTTAATATGGACTCCTAGACGATCCAGGCACTGCTGGGCCTGGCGGGCCAGTTTGACTCGATCGACAAACCAACCGCGCCGTGGTTCGCGGGCCAGGTAGATATTTTCGGCCACACTCAGATGCGGCACCAGGTTGAGTTCCTGATGGATGATGGCAATGCCGGCCTGCTCCGCCGCATGCGTAGACCCGAAACAGTAGGGTCGCCCTTTGAACAGCAGCGTGCCCCCGTCCGCTTGATATTGCCCGCTGATCACTTTCATCAGGGTTGATTTGCCCGCACCGTTTTCGCCGCATACGGCATGGACTTCGCCGCGCCGCAAATCGAAGTTGACGCCATCGAGCGCCAGCACGTTGGGAAATCGCTTACTGACATTTTGCAAACTGAGCAATTCAACCGGACTGACTGCTTGAACCGCCCGATGCGCGTATTCCATTGCAAGTCTCCTCCCTGTCGCTTGCTAATAGCCGCAAACAGTGGTGTAGCAGGCTTTCCATATTTATTGACATATCGAGCAGAGCTGGACACGTTTCAATGGAATTGCTGCCGTTGAGACGATCTTAAGTCCCACCGGATAATTGGTCAATCCAATTTCGTGTAAAATACTATTGGTCTTACCAGTAATAACCCTAGCATGCCTCGCTGTCCTGCCCTCCGGAGTTTTTATGCCAGTCCCCGGCAAAGCGCTTGAAACAAGGCGCCCCTACCAACATATCGCCGATCAAATTCGCACGCTGATCCACAGCGGCAATTTCCCGACCGGCAGCCGCCTGCCGCCCGAGCGCGATCTCGCTTTGCAACTCGGCATCTCGCGGCCGTCGCTGCGCGAAGCGTTGATTGCCCTGGAAATCGAAGGCAGCGTCGAAATTCGCATGGGTTCGGGCATCTATGTGTGTACGCCCCCTGAGCGCGGGGTGCAGGTCACCGTGGCACTGGGCGAAAGCCCGGTCGAATTGATGGAAGCACGCGCGGTGCTGGAAGGCGCAGTGGTGGTCATCGCTTGTGCGCGAGTCGACGCCGATGGCCTGGCGCGTCTGGCTGACAATCTGGAAGCGATGCGCCGCGAAATCGAGCAAGGCCGCTCACCCCTTGAATTTGATCGCCGCTTTCACCTCAGTATTGCGGAAATGAGCGGCAACTCGGTCTTGGTACGCATCATCAACACATTATTCGACGAACGGCACAGCCCGATCTCCAGCAAGTTGAGTGGCCGCTTCGAATCGCCGCGCACCTGGGCTATTGCGCTCAAAGAACACGAAGCGATCTACCGGGCATTGGAAAATCGCGACCCGCTCGCCGCCCAAACCGCGATCCGTACGCATTTGAAATCGTCGAGCAAACGCTGGTTTGGCGGGTGATTAACGTGCTATGTTGATCCTTGACGCGACTTTTGCGCCAACGCCCACTACCGCAAACCTCTTACCGCGATGAATTTAGACCACGCCGTCGTCGCTGCGTTTACGCCTACTGGAAAGCTTCGCGCTGCCATTAACCTCGGCAACCCCATTCTGGCCAATCGACGTGCCGATACCGACCAACCCTATGGCGTATCGGTGGACCTGGCACGCGCATTTGCCGACTACCTTGCGGTCGAACTGGAGCTTGTCGTCTTCGACGCGGCGGGCAAATCGGTCCAGGCTGTCAGCGAGGAGCGTGCCGACATCGGCTTCTTTGCCATTGACCCCTTGCGTGGCGAGACCATCGAATTTACCGCACCTTATGTATTGATTGAGGGCTTTTATCTCGTGCGCGATGACTCCCCTATCCAGGTCAACCACGATGTAGACCGCCCGCACCATCGCGTTGTTGTGGGTAAGGGCAGCGCTTACGACCTTTTCCTGACGCGAGAACTCAAGGCGGCCGAAATCGTACGCGCGCCTACTTCACCAGCCGTTGTACAGACATTCCTTGAGCAAAAACTGGAAGTCGCTGCCGGCGTCAAGCAACAGTTGGAATCTGACGCTGGAAAAACGCCTGGTCTGCGTCTGCTGAACGAGCGCTTCATGGTCATCCAACAGGCTATGGGCTTACCCAGGCGTCGAGGAGCAGCGGCTGCCGAAGTTCTGCGGGATTTTGTCGAGTCCGTGAAGCGGTCCGGCTTGGTTGCCGAAGCCCTCACGCGTCATGGAATCATGGGGGCTTCGGTCGCGCCCCTGTCATGAAATCGCTGCGAGCAAGCTGATTGCAGAAGGAAAAGAAAGACGATTGATCAAAGTGCGCTCATGGTATCCGGACTTGTCCAATTCCAAGCGCCAATAGCCACATACCGGCGGCGATTTCGAATAGGCGGACAGGCGGCATAACAGCCCGGGCCATACTGCCCGAGGAGGGAAAAATGATGATCGCAAGCGTACTGTCGTCTCGTCGGGGGGGGGCGACAAATTGATATCCCCGCCATAGTGTGAACAAGGCAGTCGACGGCGCAACAAAGTGAGTGGTTGGCAGGCACGGGCCGTCGCATAGCGCGCGAACAGGGCCGCCCCCGCATCGCGGAAGCGGCCGTCGCTCGACTACTGCGATCAAACCAAGGTGGGAACTAACTCGCTCTTCAAGGCCTCCTTGCTAAATAACACCGAGTTCGAAATACGCTGCCACTTCTTGTAGTTCACAAAGTTCATCGTGACAGCGGCTTTGTACTGATCGACTTCCGTCTTGTTGTTCTTATCGATAAGATACAGCGTCTTATTGCCGCTATTGTCCGACACGATGTAGACGTACGCATTGCGCTCGGCATTTTCGTATTGCGCCAGTATCGCGTGGATACGCTGACCGGCCGGCGTACCGAGCATCGCGCTATCCTGAAGGCTGGTGTATACAGCCGGTTGGTAGGCCAGATCTGGAGCATAGTTTATGCTCAGAGTAAGGCCGACTTCGACCGTGGTATGGTGATATCCGGAGACAATGGCTGCGACCGCAAGCAGTAGCAGATTTCTGTCCGCGGAATGATTGCCATACAACATGTTGGCCAGCGTCTCCAGCGTCCAGATCGTGTCTGAGGTCGTACCGGAAATCGATGCACCCTGCGGCAAGCCTAGAATTTCGTCGATACAACGAACCACATCACCCTTCAGCAGTGGCGCGAAGAAGGTATTCCCGGCCGCGACGGGTGCAGTCGGATTGCTCGGGTTCAACAGCACGGCGATATCGCGATCGATCACCCGTCCGTTAAAGTCAGGCGCGGAGCGGGCCCGCGAGCTGGGAGCGAATGCCAAGCTGCCGTAGTCAGTCGTGCGGTAGGCGCCGAGCAAGCCACAGAAATCGTGGAATGAGCTCAACACCGTGTTGTCGGATTTGAGGACGAACGCCAGTCCTTCTACTGCGGCAATTTCCGGATTGCTGCTATTAGTCTTGCGCAAGCCGTCGAGCGTTTTCTTGACTTCTTCGCACACGCCGGCGAAGAGACGAACGACCTCACCTATGCCCTGCGTGTTGGGCGGTGCCTCAAACAGCGTATTCAGTTTGCTGGAGATACTGTCCAGGACAATATCGACGGCGGCATCCTTGTTCACTACGCCAGTCAGGATCTTCAGTTTCGACTCCTTGACATAGACCCCGGCAACCACCTTTGCTGTCTCCGGATATTTCTTCAGGTCTTTCAGATAGGTATTGAACTGAATCAGCGTTTTCAGCGCCGACCGCGCGATCGTTCGCAAGGTATCGCGTAAGGGAAATGCGGAGTTGTCGAATTCGGCGCAAAGAGCCTGCGCCATCTGTAGTTCGTTAATGGCCTTGCCTTTCACAATTGCGGCAATTTGAACCTGGTCCGTAATGACTTGCATGAAGTTCTCCTGGTAATGGAATAAGACAGGGCCGCAACGCCGGGTAGACTGAATGCCATGCAATACAAGTGGCATCAGTCAGTTCAACGTGCGCCCTTTACGTAGTGTGTAAGTGACGGAGATGTGTTTCCTGACGCTTTATGTGTAAGACTGGAGTCGTCCCTGGCCAACACGACGTTCGCCTTACGCGCCCGAAGCGTCCGGCACATCTCGACGACCGATATGACGCGAAACCACGCGTATCAGTCCGGTAGAAACAAAACAGAAAGTAAAGAAGAACGTCATCGCATACAAATAGACCCACAACATCATGTCGGTCGTACCACTTGCATTGATAACAGTGTTACAGCGGCTGACGAGTTCGGATACGCCGATCACCGACGCCGTCGATGAGGCCATCACGATGATCACCAAGTAATTACCCCAGTGCAGTGCAAAACGCATCGTGGCGTGACGGCGCTCCGTTCCGTCCAGACTGAGCACGGGCACTAAATTGTCCGAGACAAAACCAGCGACTGCCAATGCGAGAGCGAGCGATGCCTTAAGCCAGGATGGGAAGGGGACGGCGCCTAGTCCCAACGGCATGGTCACCGTATCGGGCAACATAAAGATCAGATAGAACTGGAACACAAAGGTCGGGACGTTACGCATCAGTGCGGTTGCAAGGATGGCCATGCGCTGACTAAGCATATGCTTAGTTGCTCGACCACGTGCCAGCATATAACCTGCGACGGTTCCTATTGCAACGGCCACCAGTGAGATCGTGATATTCCATGCGAAACCACCCAGTAGATAGAGCGACCAGGTCAGAAGCTGCTCAAAAATATCAGGTCCGGACATGGGCGCCCCGCCTCTGTGCCCATTGCAACAGGCTCAATACACAGAAAATCAGAAAGACGAAGAACACCATCAGGGTGTTCATCATGGTGCCCACGTTGCCGTGCTCAGCGACGATGTAAGTCGAGACAGACAACAACTCGGGTACCGCGACGGCACTCGCCATCATGGTCGCCTTCGCTACATTGACGAGCGAAGCACTAACCACTGTTGACGACTCGGCGAGCAGCCGCGCCAGCGCATGTACATTGACGACATAGCAGGCATCCACAGTCCGTGCCTCGTCGGCCGCGTGATCGAGTACATTCATCAGACCCGCGCCGGTGTAGAGGCTCAGCACCGAGACTACGATCCAGAAGGCATTGAAACGGATGCCCCAGTGGGCAGAAGCGACACTACCCACACCGAAGAACAAGAGATAGATCTGCAGTAGCGGCGGCGTCATTCGCGCGAGCGAAGCATAACCTCTCACCATCACCGCGATCAAATGCGGTCCACGCTGCGTAAGCCAGACCAAAACCAAGGCAGTTGCCAAGCTGCCACCCAAACAGCTGGACGTGAGTGCCAACGTCAGCGCGATACCGTGCAGAAATATCGTACGCTCGTAGTCATCGTACAGATAGGTCAGATTGATGCCGGTCTTCTCGTTCAGCCACAAACCCCAACGGCGCAGGCCGGTTAAGTTGGTCGACGTCACAAAAATCTGGTTACGGCACGCCACCGGCCACTGATCATCTGCTAGCCTGCGGCATCGATACTGTCCATCCGGGTCTTTTGCACTCCACAAAGCGTGCATCTGGAGCAGGAACGACGACGGGGGCAAGCCCCACTTCTTCTCCAACGCAAGTAAAGTACCGTCCCGGTGCCATTGGGCGACCGTGTCGCCGATAAAACGCGCCAGAGTTGCCGAGGACTCGCCACGCGCGACCGCAATCGCCCAAGGTGCCACCAGTTCGGGCGGCAACGCGATCCGGTAACCGTGCCACTCGCTTGTCAGCAAATCGCCCGCGATCGCCGTGTTGTCAAATAGCCAGCCGACGCAACGCCTGTCGCGTACCGCGAGCTTCGCGTCTCGACCGTTGGCATAGAGCTGCAATTTCAGCAGATCGCGCTGAACTATGGTGCGATTGAAATAGCTACCCTGGGTCGCACACACAGTCTGTCCGCGCAAGTCGGACCAACGTTGGACCGGGCTGTCCGGCCGGGTCATCAGTGAAACCCCCGACGAATAATAGTCAGGTTCGATCAACGTAGCGACCTGCCGACGTTCAGCGGTATCGCCAAGCGTCGCGATCGTGACGTCGACACGACCGTCGTCAAGCACCTGTAGCCGGTTCGTGGTGTTGACGCCGACCGTACGCAGTTGCACACCGAGCCGCTGCGCCAGATCTACGGCCAAATCGTGTTCCAAGCCCTGATGTTCCGCATTTGTGGTCAGCATACCGAATGGCGGGTAATCGGTTTTCACGCCGACGATCAGGACACCATGCGCACGAATAGTATCCAGCCGATCGGCAGCGTGGACGGGTGAAAATAGGGCTAGGCATACCATCCACAGTACAGTCAGGCCCATGCGATTCAGATTTGTCGCAATCCGCCCTAGTTGGTTGCGCTTAGCGGAATCGATGCTCATTCTGCCCGCTCCGCCAACGCCCGAATACCATAACCCAGGGATGGGGCGATCCAACTAGAAAGCGTACGATCCAGTCGCTGCAGCCGCGGTGAGCGCATCAGCCACCACTCTGGAAACAGGCTTTCTGCTTCCCAATCGCGCAGGATAAAACCGGCTATGCGCAACTCGTCGCGCAGCCGCGCCACGGTATAGAGATGGTAGAAGAATCGCAATCGCTCGCCATGCACATGTCTGATGAAATAAATATTCCCCGGTTCATGCTGAGGTGGTCGGGCTCGCCCCAGTCGCCGCGCACACGCATGTCGACACAGATCCAAAGGACGCCGCCGATATAGCGAAGGTACCGACAGAATCAGACGCCCGTGCGGCTGCATTTTGTCGCGCAGCCGGCGCAAAGTATCGATACGAGTCGCTCGATCACCCAGATGCGACAGCACACCGAACAACATGAGCACCAGATCGTAGCCGATCTCGTTATCAATGCTTCCAAGCGTGCCTATATCGCCGCCGACGAGCGTCACGCGCGTCTTGTAAGGCGTCGTTTGCAAATACTGATCAAACTCCCGCAGGGATGGTTCAGAAATATCGAAACCGGTCACGTGCGCGCTGGTCAACGCAAGTAGCGCAAGCGCATAACGACCGTTGCCACAACCGAAATCCAGGATATGCGCCGCTTGTCGGGCGCCGTGTCGTAGCACGTAGTCGAGCGTCGCGGCATTCGGCATCGGGTAGCGTTCGCGATAACCGCGACTCTGAAAGTACTTGTCGTAGGTCCTGCGCATTTCTCTTACAACGTCGTCATTCACGCTGTTTCTCCAGGTTGCAGGTCCGTCGAGATCGATCCGGACCACTCGATCAAAATACGGTCTCAACCGCGCCTTACGTCGTGCAATGCACTGGCCCAGCGATGAGCATTGTCTTCCTCGTGAGCCAGACCGGACTCCACCAGTCTGGCGATCGCCAACATCTGTCTCGACGGCGAAATGCCGCGTGCGCGTAGGCGGCGCAGACGCCATACCACCGTGCGAGCAGACAGGAAGAGGAGTAGCGATTTGAACTTTTCCAATTCTGAAATGGCGCCCAACACACTGATGCCGAACGACAACGCAAGCACAGGTGCAAGATAAGCATCGACAATGCTGGCGACCCAGATAGAAAAGTGCGCATAGACCCAGGGCGTGCCGTTACGATAGAAATCGTTGACCGTTTGCTCGACGACGCCCGCGTTATCGGCATAACGCGGAAACTCGCCACCTTGGCTGACGTAGCTACCAGCGCGATGGACTTCCTGCATCGCTTCAAGCAACGCGTATTGCGTCGCGTCCGGCATCTCCCGTCGCGCCACCACGGAGATCGTCGCAGCCAGCATCGTCACGTCTTGCATCGGTATGTGATGTGCGAGATCGAATACGCCGGCCGGCAACGTCACAACCTGCAGATAACTCAGCTTCTTGGCAATTGCCTGCTGTTCCGACGGCTGCACGAACTGAAGATCCGTGTTCTCGGCCAGATCGGCCATCAAGGGGCTATCAGCGCCGAGAATGAACAGCCCTGCATCGTACTGTCCCTGCTTCAGACGTCGGATTCCCTCGTCCAAGGGCAAAAATGCGATATGGGTATTACTCTGGTCGACCCCGCACTGAGCAAATATCGTCAGTAGTGTGCGACTAGTCAGACTACGCAGCGGCGGCAACACAATCGACATACCGCGTAGGTCGGAATACGAGCGAATCGGTTTGCTGATCGCTGCACGACCATTTTCGAAGAAGAAAATTGGTTGTAATTGGACATCACCCAACGACATAAGGCTATCGCTCGATGCACGACTCAGATCTTCCGAGACAAAACCAAGATCCAGATGAGTGTTCGCATCAGCGACTTGCCCTCCTATCTCGTCGGTTTTCTGGAATGGCACGATATCGACGCGATATCCTTTCTTTTCGAGGATATTCTTGTATTGGCGCGCGGTGTCGTAAAAACTCCCACCGATGGGGCCCGCGGCAATCCGGATATGCCGCGATGGCAATACATGGACCGTCGCATAGACCACTGCACTTAAGGTGAGTAGTACCAATGCACAGCGCACGCGGTATGTATAGTTCGGAGTTTTTGACATAGCCTTGGTCTGTGAATACGCATGCGTCGCTCGCATGTAAAGCAATCAGGCATGTGCTCAGCGTATGGCGTCCGACTATGCGATTCATGACCGTTTCTGAAGCACGAAGATTGCGCATAATCAGAAACGGTCAGGCAGATTCCTATCCGCCTGTCTATGCTTCGGTTTAAGTGTCACGACGATCCGGCCACCTTCGGCCGAAACAACCGGGAGCAGACATGGCTGTAGCGACGAGTCTGGAAGACATCGTGCGTGCGATCGCGGGATCGATCATGCACGCGCAGCATCTGGTGGAAAAAGCGCAAATCGCGAACTTCTCGTCTTTCTTTACCGACGACAAGGAACCGACCAGCATAGAGATCAAGTTGCCGGCGACACACAGTACCGCGCAGCCCGAAGATATGATGCATTACCGACTCCCCCTGCTTTCCCTGGTGCCGCACAGCGCACTGGTGATCGGCGAAGCGGAAATCGACCTCGATCTCGAGCTAGGCTCGTTCGAGGAGGTCGAGCGGACGACCACCAACGAAACGATGATTACCGAATCCGGCAATGCAGCGCCGGCAGAAAAGAGAGCCACCTTGATGGTGAGTCCTGGCAACGCGGATAAAAATACGAGCCGCAGCATCGCCCACATCAAGCTGAAACTGCAAGCTTCCGAAAAGACTGAAGGACTCGCTCGCCTGCTCGACGACGTGGTGAAGTGTCAGGGTCCGACGGAGGTCGCTCCGATAAAGAATGGGGACGCGACATGAGCGCAGATCGTTTTAATCTAACGGACATGCGCTATATCAAACGCATCGTCGTCGGCAACGACAATCCACAAAATTTGCGCACCGAAGCCGAAGTCCAGGAAGCCATGGATCTGGTCAATCGCTGCCTGAGTGGCACGCCGCGTGGCTATCTCCTGGGTATAGAAAAAAGCTTTGGTCTGTATAACATCGGTGAGCATCAGATCGTCCTGCAGTATTCGGTCTACCACATCGGATTTAATCGTAAGCCTCTGTCTCTCCAAGAGCGATGAACGCGCAAATCGTCAGCTTGGAGCAGTTGTGCAAGGTGCTAGCCGACGCTGTCAGCCGAAGCGATGTGTTGCGATCACAGTTTGAGCGTTCCGGGGGGGATACTGCCTTCACTTACCGAATGGAAGGCGACGCACCTCAGTCACTACGTCGGATATCCCATGATGCGCTGCACCACCGCCATGGCTACGGCATCAGCGAACTTGACTTCAATGTGCCCTGTTGTATCGAAACTCGCACCGTCGGCGGCGAGACACAGGCCGTATTGATATTACGCATTCCTGGATGGTGGGGGCGTATGGGACGGCGTCTGACCTACGGTCGCTTGCAGATACGTGTGAGCCCGCAAGGAACGATGTTGAAACTACACCCGCTAACACGCCGGCGCGTATCGAGCGGCGGATCACCCTGGATCATGCCGCTGTCACCAGAACAACACACGATGCTCATCACCGGCACGGGCAGGGATGACCGATCGAATCTTGCCGATGGCAAAGCTGGAAATCTCCCCTCTACAGACTCCATCTCGAAACCTGTCGCCGGTTCTTTACTTCGACGTTTTTCATACTATTTTCGTCGACATCGTTGAATTAATACGAATTCCTAATTATTTTTTCATGAAAATAAACGATTAGACAGAAATCGTCATTCAACCTTGTGGCACCTCAACCTAATATGAATTTGCCGCATGCAGCGCGGTCGCGCCGAGCACCATGAGCCTGGCGCCGCATTCTCGGATCGCACCTTATTAGGAGTAGAAGATGTCCGAATTGATCCATATGGCATCCCAATTCAATGGACTGCCGATGAGCGACCTGATCGGTAGTCCCTTGACCGCAGCCTGCGACGCGCAGATCAAGCTGGCCAACGCCACTGCCGATTTCATCAAATACATCGGTTTCTTACCACCGAGTGGCGACGACAAGAACGGCGTCGGTGCCACTCGCCTCGCCCATTTTGCGTTTACACGTCCAACCCAGGATCCGAATGATGTAACGAAAACGGTAGAGGAACAAGTCACACTGGATGTTCCGCTGCTCGCCATCGTCAAAATTCCCGCGCTCTCGATCACCAAAGTGGATATCACCTTCGATATGGAAGTGAAGTCGTCGTTCATGGCCAAGGAATCGACCGACGCATCCGCCAAGATGTCTGCCGACATCAAGATCGGCTGGGGCCCGATTAGCGCGAAAGTTCACGTCGAAGGTTCGGTAGCCACGCACAAGGAAAATACTCGCAGCTCCGACAATTCTGCCAAATATCACGTCCAGGTTTTGGCAGAGGATTCCGGCATGCCTGAGGGATTGTCGCGCGTACTCGACATCCTGCAAAGCGCGATCCAGCCCCGTACCGGTCAGGCGGCAAACAGCGGTAACACGACCCCGCAAAACAGTTAAGCCGTTCCCATTTTTTCCATAGCACCGGGCGGGCGCATCTGGGTCGGCGTCCGCCTGCCTTCCTTTGGAGTACGACATCATGAGCATCTTGACGCAAGAACACCTGCAAGCACTGTTCGAAGTGCCCGAGGCCGAAACGCACGCCGCACGCTGGTTGGAGCCACTGGCCAAGGCCACGGACGAATGGGGCATCGATACACCGCATCGCCTCGCCGCTTTTCTCGCCCAAGTTCTGCATGAATCTAACCAGTGCCGTAGTCTGTCGGAAAACCTGCATTATTCGGCTGAACGTCTGCGGCAGATCTGGCCGGCCCGCTTCCCGAACGACGAGATCGCGCAAGCGTGCGCCGGCAACCCCGAGAAACTCGCGAACAAAGTCTACGCGAGCCGGCTCGGCAACGGTGACGAAGACAGTGGCGACGGTTGGCACTATCGCGGCCGCGGTCTGATACAGCTAACTGGACGCCACAACTACGAACACTGTGCGGAAGGACTCAAGCTGGATCTGTTACAGCAGCCCGAACTCCTGGAACAGCCCGAAGGCGCAGCACGTTCGGCGGCCTGGTTCTGGACCGAAGGCAAGCTCAACGAGTTGGCCGACCCTCGCCCTGATAGCGATCAGGAGCAAGCATTTGTCGAGATCACCAAACGTATCAATGGCGGCACGGTTGGGTTGGAAGCCCGCCTCGCCCTGTGGCATAAGGCGAAGGAAGTACTGGGCATAGACTGAGACGCGCGGGGCAGTCACACAGAAATGGTCAGGATGATGACGGCCCGCGTCTCTAGGATAGGCATTGAGGACGGAAGCCAAAATCTGTCGCGAAGCGACGTACACCCGTCAGCGCTGCATGCGAAACGCGTCGCCCGTTCGCAAAGTCGCCGCTTCCGTCCTCCTCCCTCGCATTAGCCCTCGTCAGCGCCTATCCTCCGGAGCTCATCATGACCCACTGCGAAGTCTTCGGCTTCAAGCCGGCAACGGGCCCGGGCCCGCTGGCCGCCCTCGCTGCACTGCATGCAATCAACCAGCAATATCCCGACTGGCAAGTCATGCTGAAGCACGAACTCAAGGCCAAATTCGCACGCTACACATCGCCTACGGCACCTGCACAGCTGTTGCGGGCAGCGCTCGAGCAGCAGTTTCCCTATTTCATCGTCCGCGTCGTTTGACCGGTGCGGCATTCATCGCGGCGATTTGTACCACCTGGTTTTTCCTTAAACGCATATTGACCATAGCCTAGCGCCGACGATACCGGGTCGCCTATGACATGCTTTAAGGAGCTCGATGTTGATGCCCCATTGTTCCGTACTTAATGTCATGGGTTTCATTCTTCATTGCTCCCCTATCACTCATTTTTCCTACCTCCGGAAATGGGGATTACGCAGAATTATCGCTGTCCGGCTTTATTCGCCAGCGCAGAGCGATAGGCATCAATCGCCATGGACGAACCGGCCTCAATACCCAAATCCGCAGCCGCCATTTGGAATATGAAAAACTTTCATTTCCAACAGCAAATCTTTCCGTCAATATTATTTCATATCAGTTGGAGCGGGCCATTATTAAATTAACCGACGATTAATTGTCATGAATGGTCATGTTCGACAATGCACGCCGAATCAAAATTACCCCATGTATCATACTTGTTGGAGCAAAAATGAAGGCGTTGCTTCTCCTTGAAGACGATGTGCGACGGAATAATGAAATTTATGATTTATTCAGCAATGCCGGCTATCACATTACTTGGGGGGATGCGCCGGATGCATTACAAACAGTCAACGGCGACGGAGAACCGCATAAGTCGGTGACGATAGTCCAGGTGGAACATGGACGCCTTGCGCCTTCATATGTCGTTTCGCTGGCGCGCGGCGTGACGTCACCGTGGCGCCTGTCATTACAACGGCATTGTCTGGTCGCACCGAATGCCAAATACACCAAACTCACGACGCTCGAATTCAAGCTTATCAAACTGTTCGCGCTGGTCGAAAAAGGCGAGGTAGTCTCGCGCAAGTCTATCGTCGACGATTTCGGCGAACATTTTCTGAGCTATGATCAAAACCGCCTCGATGCGCTCGTGATGCGCTTGCGCAAGAAGACCATGCAACGACTCGAAACGACCTTGCCGTTGAACACAGTTCGGATACGTGGATTCAGCTTCGACGATTGTCTTATCTTAGATCATTAGCATTCTTAATTAATAAGGCCTATCGAAATTCGTAGACCGTGGTCGATCTTAACTTGGTGCAACGCGGCTTATGCATCTATCTGCTTGCTTTACTGATCGCGCATTTCAAAATGTGGACTATCCTTATTTTTCCCAAAAAATTGGCAGCATCATAGCAGTTGGCGGGAACCGTAACTGACCTGGCATAGGACGAGAAAGTTGCAAGGTCGCGGGTCGCGCCAGGGAAAACTTTCGACTCATATAAATAAATTGGGTCTTAAGGCAAGAACCCCGGCAGCCTCGTTGCTCCCGCGCATCGGCGCGTGTAACGCGAGCTTGCACTAGCAGAATCTAAAAATCGCGATTTACCTCAGACATTCAGGCGGGATTTGAAGAGAAACGCATGAAGAATACCAAGGATATTCCGCGGCTGAAGACGCTTTTTCTGGCCATCATTGCCGCCATCGGCGCGCGCTCTCCTATGGTTCCACCACAACCACTGGCCTGCTAACCGCCGCCATCGTCAACAAGGCAGCCTCTCAACGACAAACCATAGCGGCCTGCTACAGTGTTACCGGCGCGGTTTCGACAACGAACCCTCGCTGACGACATCCACCTTCATCGACACGACCAGTGACCGCTGCCAGGCCATCATCAATAACGGCACGATGGCGACCATCGAGAACGATGGCCTGGTCAAGGTCACTGGCGTAGACGGCAATGAGGGCAATGGCGGCACCACGCCCACTCTCTCGGCCAATCCAGCGGCGATCACCAACTATGGCAGAGTCGCGTTGATTTTGAATGCCGGGACCATCTCCGTGACGTGCAACCCAACGGCCATGAATGGCATATCGATGCGATGGGATCGCGCGCAAAATCAATGCAAGCCGCACCACGGTGATGAGGTCAGGCCGTCCTGGACCTGAGCGACGCCGTCTCTTGGGCGCGCCTATCCATGCTTCACTCAGTGCGAATTCTAGTTCAGCCCCGCAAAAGAGACTAGGGTAGATGCTAATATAGCCCTATCGAATCCTATCGATGCCGGACCGAAGCTTTGATCAATATCAAAAAATGCTCGCCCGCGTGCCGTCTGTCGTTGATTTGGGTAGGATGCATGGTGGTGCCGACTAGGGCGTCCAAGGCACCGACAACCACGATATTTTTCGCCGCGCTGCCGCTTAAGCTAGCCGTCAGATTCGCTTGGCACAATCACGCTAACCGAATCGAACGAATGGATGAAAGGCGAACTGACATGACGGATGGCATCTCTCGCGCACCCCGCTATGACAGTGTCGCGCGCCTGCTGCATTGGTTGGTGGTGGCATTGGTCGTGGCACAATTCCTGATTGGTTGGACCATGCCGGAAGTGCATCGCAATACGCAACCAGTGGGACTGATCGCCTGGCACTTGGGTGTAGGCACCACCTTAATCGGCGTCGTGGTGTTTCGTGTGTTGTGGCGTTTGACGCATAAGCCACCGCCCGACCGCCTTGCCCCCTTGCTGAGTCTCGCTTCGCGCGTAACCCATACCTTGCTGTATCTCGCTTTATTGCTAGTGCCAGCGCTTGGATGGGCAAACGCTGCTTCAAGAGGCTGGGCGGTGAAATTCCTGGGGCTGTTGCAATTACCCGCACTGACACCGACCGGCTCACCGGTCGGGCATGCGATGGGCAACATTCACAGCGTATTCGCCTGGGTATTGTTTGGCTTGATCGCCCTGCATGTGATGGCGGCTCTGTTTCATCGATTGATACTCAAAGACGAGACCTTGCAAAGGATGCTGACTTGATCCGGCTCAAGTGATGTGCTGATCGGGCGTGGATAAGAATGGCCAGGTGGATTGGCACAATCAAGCACACCACGGCTGGACCATCCGCTCAACCTACCGGCCTGGCAATGGCCATATCACCGCTCCGTTAGGCCGCCGCCAGAGTGAACCGCTGCAGAAACGGTGCAATCTCATTTTCATCCATCGGCCGCCCGATCAAATAGCCCTGCACGTAGGTACAGCCCATGGCTCGCAATTGGTCCAGATGCGCGCGGGTCTCCACTCCTTCGGCGACCACCTGCAGATTGAGCTGACGGCTCAGCGCCATGGTGGCGTCCACAATGGCAGCCGCGACAGGCGTCTGGTTCATCGCTTGCACAAAGCTTTTATCGATCTTGATCCGGTCGAAGGGAAAGCGATGGAGGTAACTGAGGCCCGCGTGACCCGTGCCAAAATCGTCCAAGGCCAGGCGCACGCCGATTTCTCTCAGTTCTTCCATCACCGCAAGAACGGTTTCATCGTCCTCGACCAGGGCAGACTCGGTCAGCTCGATAAAGCATCGCCGTGCGTCGACGCCGGTTTCCAACAGTCGCTTACGCACCCGTTGAGCCAGAGTCTGATCTCGGAACTCGATGGCCGAGCAGTTGATCGACACAAACAGGTCATCGGCCCAATCGGATGCGGCCCTCAAGGGCGAACGCTTGACCATGCTTTCGACGGGCAGCAGCAATCCTGCGCTTTCGGCGATCGGGATAAAGATGTCGGGCGGTACCAGACCTCGAGTGGGGTTATTCCAGCGCATCAGCGCCTCAAATCCGGCCACGCGGTCCGATGCCAGGTGATAGATAGGCTGGTACACCATGTAGAGCTGATCGGTGCCGACGGCCGCGCGCAACTCCTGTTCGATCAGAATCTTTTCCTGCGAAGCCCGATCGGCCTGCGGGTCGAATTTGCAATAGCGCCCGACGCCCCCGAGCCTCGCCCGATACATGGCAGTGCTGCCGTCCCGTAGCAATGGCGCGATCGCCTCATGTTCCGCCGCGTCATTCAATTCGACCACGCCGATCGAGACACCAAGCAGAAAATCCCGCTCGCCCAGGCGGTAACGTTCGCTCAGCCTGCGCTGAATCTCACTGGCGAGTGTATCGGTCTGGCCCGCATACTGGACCACGCAAAACTCTCCACTGTCTATCCTGGCGGCGAGATTGCACGGCCCGATGATGCCGCGCAGTCGCCCCGCCAGTAACGCCAACATCTGTTCAGTGACCGCATGGCCGAGCACATTCTGTATGGTCTGGAAGCGGTCTATGCCGATAAAGTGTATCGAGATGGCTGGTCCGCTTGGACTACCCCTGCGCCATGCTTGCTCCAACCCGGCTCGATTGAATAGCTGCGTGACGGGGTCATGGGACAAAGTGCGCAGTAGTTGCTCGCGCGCGGCAATGGCGACCGCCGCTTTCTGATGGGTCAGCCCGGTTTGTCTAAGCCAGAGACCAAACAAGGCTATTGCCACGCAGAGCCCGATCGCCGTGGTGGCCATGACGGTCCATTCATATTGCTTGAGATTCTTCAGGACCGCGTCGGCAGGGTTGACTGCGGTAAACACCAAGGTTGCGTCCGAGCTACCCGACACCGCCACCAGCCAGATCTTTCCGTTCGGATCCGTGGCTTTGAAATCCCCCGTTCCTTTTTGCAGCGCGTCCCGCCATAAGGGCAACATCCAATCGGGTATGCGGGATGCGCTCTGCGGAAGCCCGACAAGCACAGTTCCGTCGGGACGGGCCAGACTGATCTGCGTGCCGACTCGGGTCATATTGCTGAAGGAACGCTCCAGTTCATCGACGGATAGAAACGCCAGAATGGCCCCTAAAATACGGCCGTCGGCTGCCCGGCTTGGACGGCCCACCACGATACTGCTCAAACCTACCGTCGGGGAATCTGCCGGCGCCAGGACAAAACTCTGTGACGAAGCCGTGCGCAGTGCCGCATGCCAGATCGGGCGCTTGTTGTTGTGCGGGATGGCGGGTAGCCGCGAATAGCGCGACGAGATGATCCAGTTGCCGTTGCTGTCGAGCACGCTCATGCTGATTGCGGAAGGCAACGTCGAAACCTGCTGTATCAACGCTTCGCGTAAAACATTGGCGTCGCGTGGGGTATGGATATCATGGCCTGCTGCGTCGAACAGGACGAGACGCTGCGCATCGCTGGCGAGCGTGGTGTTGGTCTCGCGCAGCTCCTGATTGATGGGCGCCGTCGCAAATACCAGAGACGCCAGCATGCGGCTTTGCTCAAACAGCAGCGCTTCTTGACGGTTTTGCCGCAGGAACAGGGCCACGCCACATATCGTGATCAGGATGAACGCGACCATGACAGCACAGAAAACCCGAGGGCGCCAGGGCGTCAAACCTTCCGACTCCGGCAGTGGTTGCGTCCTCCTAAACCGCACAGCGCTCTTCCTATATAGACATCAGGGTATGTCAGTGATCCGTTGCCACCCGAGGTATCATCGTGAAGACAGGCGTCGCCCGAATGGCGCCATTATATCTATCAGAAATTTATTTTTGACCGATAGATGGTAGATATCAGCAAGCCTGCAGTAAGGTAATGGCGATGTGACGCAGCAGGCCTGCCGGGCCGACAGAATTGGACCAGAAGAAGATGAGTGCAGGCTCGGCTGGGCCGCGCCTGCGGGGTGACTTGCGGCGATAGAGGCCCGTTATCGCCACGCGATTCAGAGCTTGAAGATTGCCACCGCATCCGACAACGACACCGCCTGATCGGCCAGAGAGCCCGATGCCGCCGCCGCTTGCTCAACCAACGCCGCATTGCGCTGCGTGAATTCATCCATCTGCGAGATGGCTCGGTTGATCTCTTCGATACCTTTCCGTTGCTCGGACGATGCCATCGAGATGCTGTCTATCACTTGACGCACGTCACGCACAGATCCCACCAGACTACCCACCTTCTCGCCCGCGACGTGAACCTGCGCGGCCCCGTTGTGGACTTGCGCGATGGAGGTTTCGATCAGGCCTTTGATTTCGCGGGCGGCGCTGGCGCTGCGCTGGGCCAGGGAGCGCACTTCGGATGCGACCACCGCAAAGCCACGCCCTTGCTCGCCCGCACGCGCGGCCTCGACAGCGGCATTCAAAGCCAGAATATTGGTCTGGAAGGCAATTCCTTCGATCGCATTGGTGATGTCCGTCATCTTGTCCGAACTGGATTTGATATTGGACATCGTTTCGACCACGGCTTGCACCGCCCTGCCGCCATCCTCGGCATTCTCGATGGCGCGCGCCACCAGACGGCTTGCTTGTTGCGCGTTGTCTTCGTTGTTCTGGATGGTTGTGGTGATTTGCTGCATGCTGGCGGCGGTTTCTTCGATTGCCGCGGCCTGTTGTTCCGTGCGCGCCGATAAATCGCTGTTGCCGGCCGCGATTTCCTGCACACCGCCCGTGACAGCGTCCGCCCCCGCACGAATGCGCCCTACCGTCTCTACCAGGCTGTGCTGCATGGATGACAGTGAAGCCAGCAGACTTTCCTGGTTGCCGGATTGCGCCACGATCTTGCCGCTCAGATCGCCAACCGAGATGCGCTTGGTGACGCCCACCGCGTAAGCGGGCTCGCCCCCCAGATTACCGACCACATGACGAATGATCTGCCAGGACAAGGCAATAATGCCCGCCACCGCCACCACGATCAGCAATAGCATCAACTGCCCGGTTCGCCAGAATGCCGCATTGATATCGTCCAGGAAAAAGCCGGTACCGAACCACCAGCCCCAGGGCTTGAACTCCAGGATGCCATTCATTTTGGGTTCGAGCACGCCCGTCGACGGATGCTGGGCGAGCGTGGTCATGACCGGCACATGCTCGCGCGCCAGCATTTCTTGATAGAGCTCGGTGTCGGTCCGGCCATCGGGCGCCTTGCCGACACTGATGGTGCCGATTTTTTGCAGCTTGCGGTGGACCAATGTCATGCCATTGGGCAGACGCGCCCAAAAATAGCTTTCGTCCGAGTAATTCAGCTGATTCAAGGCCGTGGTCGTGGCGGCCTGGGCCTCCTGCATCGACATTTTGCCGTCGAGCTCCTGCTGATGATAGTAAGTCGCAAGATGCTCGGCCATATCGAGCAGATTGACGATCTCCGCGCGCTTATCCGCAATCAGCGCCTGCCTTAAACTGTATAGACTGTAGCCGCCGAGTGCGACAAAGGCGAGCAAGGTCACCAGCACGAGAATGATAAGGCGCGTAGAGATTTTCATGATGACCTCTTATCGATATTATGCGGGCGCAGGTGGTCCTGCTATGCCCGTTTGTGTCTGGTCAACCGCGTGTTACTTCAAGTCGATAATCTCAACCCATGACGGATTATTGCCAACGACATAGGAATTCAAGCGCGTAATGCGACCGGTCGCCTGATCGATGCGATGGACACTGACCGCACGAGAAAGCTGGCCGGCCACGATCAGATAGCGACCGGCTGGATCCATACCAAATGCGCGCGGCTGGGTTTCGGTCGCAAACGTATCGATACGGGTCAGCGTACCATCCTCCGAATCGGCGCGAAACGCGGTAATGGTGCTGGACGTGCGTTCCGACACATACAAATAAGCGCCATCCGGAGTCATATGTAGATCGGCCGCCCAAGGGGTGCCCGAAAAGCCCGGCGGCGTCACCGTGACGGTCTGCTGGATGGCCAGCGTGCCCTTGTCGGAATCGAAGGATAGCCGTTCCAGCTTGCCGTCCAGCTCGTTGACGACATAAACAATGCGCCCATTGGGATGGAAGATGAAATGGCGCGGCCCGGCCAGCTTGGGAAAATTCAGCGTCGGCGGATCATTCGGCTCGATTGCGCCGGTTGTCGCATCGAAGCGACACTGCATGATGATATCGCCGCCCAGATTGGTGGCGAATAACCAGCGGTTCGACGGATCCGTTTTGATCGCATGGGCTTTCGGCTTGGTGGGCATGACCAGATTGGCTGGTGCGACCACACCGTCGTCGCCGATGCGACTCTCGCTGATCAAATTGCCGCCGTAGGAGGCCGCGAACAGATAGCGTCCGGTTTTGTCGACCGATAGATTCGCCATGCTTTCCGGCAACGGGCTGATCGCGATTTTGCTTAATTCGCCCGTCTTCGGATCGATCTTGAAACTCTCGACCGAGTACGGCGCCGAGCGCAACGCGGCAAACAAATATCGGTGGTCGGGCGACAAGGCAAGCGGCATCACCATGCCAGGCACGGCAACCTCTTGCAGCGTCGACAGGGCCCCTGTTTCTTCATCCAGTTTCAGCACGGATATCGTCTTGCTGTCCGCACTGGAGACATACGCTACCGTGGTGGCTTCTACGATCGGAGCGTTCATCAATCCAATCACGGCAACAGCCGCGCTCAATTTTTTTCTAGTGCGCATTAGTGATCCTTATCAAATCGATAACGCGGTACGACAATGATGTCGCACCGTCGAGGCAGCGGTTTGGATAGGGTCCGTCAAATCGCCAGCACGTTCAATTTAACGCGATGGATATCTTTGACGATGAACAGATAGCTGAAGATCGTGATGACGGCATGCGCCCCTACGAAGATCAAGGCCATATCGAACGAGTGTGTGGCACTCACGATGTAACCGATGGCGATCGGTGTAATGATGCCGGCGACATTGCCGAACATATTGAAAATACTGCCGGATAAACCGATCGCTTCTTGCGGCGCAGTATCGGCCACCACGGCCCAGCCCAGTGCCCCGACACCCTTGCCGAAAAACGCCAATGCCATCAGTGCCACCACGATCCAATCCGCGCTCACGTAGTTGCAACCGATAATGCTGACCGACAGCAACATGCCGCCGATGATCGGCACCTTGCGCGCAATCGTCAATGACATGCCGCGGTGAATCAGGAAATCGGAAAACAAGCCGCCGCTAATGCCGCCGACAAAACCGCAGATCGCCGGGATCGACGCCACAAATCCGGCTTGCAGTATCGTCATGCCTCGGGCCTGGACCAGATACAAGGGAAACCAGGTCAGGAAGAAATACGTCATCACGTTGACGCAGTATTGGCCGAGATACACCCCAAGCAGCATGCGATTTTTCAGCAATTGCGGCGTCAGACGCCATCCCCCGATCTTGTCTTTCGCCGCGGATCCCTTGACGGATGCCGGCTTGCACGACGACATAATGGCGCCGCCTTGCTGAATGTAGTCGAGTTCGGCTTGATTGATACGTGGATGCTTGGCCGGGTCCCGCATCAGCTTGAGCCACGTAAACGCGAGAATAATGCCCGACGCGCCCAGGCCCAGATAGACAAAACGCCAGCCCAGCAAATGCGTGAGCGATGCCATCAAGGGGGTAAACAGAAACGCGGCGAAATACTGGGCCGCATTGAAAATCGAGGTGGCGGTACCGCGCTCCGACTCGGGAAACCAACTGGCCACCACCTTGCCGTTTGCCGGATAGGCCGGTGCTTCAGCCAGCCCCATCAGGAAGCGCAGACTGAACAAAGTCACCACGGCAGCTCCCGTACCGACGGCAATACCCACCGTGCTTTGCAACAGGGTGAATATAGACCAGAGGAAGATGCTGGTGGCATAGACGGTTCTCACACCGAATCGGTCGAGCAACCAGCCGCCGGGTAGCTGCGCAATCACATACGCCCAGCTGAATGCGGAGAACACGTAACCCATCTGCACGGCGCCGATGCCGAATGCATGCCCGATGGCACCACCGGTGATCGAAAGCGTGGCGCGGTCCGCATAGTTGAGAGTCGTGATGATAAAGACCAGCAACAAAACCGCATACCGGATATGAGTCCGTCCTGCGGTGACACCTGCCACGCTACTCAATTGCATCATCAACCCCGTGATTAGCCACTGCCGTCGCAAGAGTCATCCCTCTGGCTTAGACAGATGGTACCCGGCGTCGACATTTGTAATACAACGTTAGCTTTATACCCCAATGTTGTCTGTCATGGCCGCCTAGGGCTTTAAGTGTTTTCCCTAGCATGGCGCCAAAATACGGGAGATCAGGAAGGAAGAAACAGCAGATGGGGAAACAGGAAACGGACCGGCAGGAAGCGGGATGTCAGCCCTGCTGTGGACTGAATTGAGATTCAATATGCTGCTGTGGCGCGACCACAGGCCAGCACTGGGGACGGACGCCTTGCACCGGCATGCGTGCATCAAGCACGCACTGGATAGAGGCGCCCGAGCCTGACTGCTTAGTTACCTTCTTCGTCCACTTCGAGGCGGTTGTCGACGCTTTTCACGTTAGGAACTTTTTGAGCGACAGCGCCAGCCAGATCGATTTGCTTCTGATCCGGCACGCTGCCGACCAGCGCAACCGTGCCAGCCTTCACAACGATAGCGATATTGGCCGAAACCAGACCCTTGGTTTTGTCCAACGCTTGCCGCACTGCTTTCGAAAGCTTCCGATTTTGCGCATGCGTCGTCGGCGCGGGAGACGCCATGCTCGCCTGCGCCATTGCAACACTCGAATCAAACAATGCCAGCGTGCTGAGTGCCATTACCACGATCAAGGTCTTCATAGTGCATTCCTAGTTTTGATATAAAGAAGCGAGTCGTTAGATATATGTCACGAGGGCATCCATGCTCGAAGCCGACGTCACGCTTTCATCTTAGTCGCATTTTGTGTCAACCTCGCACAAAGCGTTTTAATAATGTCCAAGCGATGAGTAGAAAACACTCACGTAGTCGTCACATTATTCGATGCAATTTGCCGCTGGTGCGACTAATCAAAATCGATTTAACCCTGATTTCATCGCATCAAGAAAAATTAACCTTTTTGCAGGCGATGTCCCGACCTGCCGCATCCTGCCCTAGGGTTGTGCCATATTGCGCAGAACAAAGAGGGTGACGGACGCCGGCGGTAACGTAAGCTGAAGCCGCCCATCCGTATAGCCGGTGTCGTGCAAATGGGTGATGGCATTGTTCGCCAGTTGCCACGTCTCGGCATTGCCGTGAACCGCAAAGTGATTCACCACGATGGTGGCGTCGGCGCTTTGATCCAGTTGCTTGTTGATCACCATGATGGTCATGACATGGTCATGACCGCGCACAGCCGCGAACGATGAGACCTGATCCGGATCGGGTTGCACATCGGCAATACTGATGTTGCCGAACCCGCCATCCTGACCATCATAGTTGCGCTAGAGCTTGATGGCTTTGTAGACAGGTATATCCGGTGTCAGTGCGCCCCAGCGCGTGGCGATACAGTGGCAGCAGCGTTAGCGTCATTGAACTCGCCGCCCTGGGTTTCGTTTTGCCGGTCCGGTGCAATACCCGCGCCCTGCCCCCCCCTGTTCCCGCAGTGCCTTGAGGTACTGCTGATCGAAACCGCTATAGAAATAGCCGGTCCAGCCCCATTCTTCCGGCGCCACCACGCGCGCGCCCGGGTCCGCCTGCTTGACGGCTCGCGCGTAGGCGATCACTTTGCTGGCGATCTCGCTGGCATGCGCTCCGACCGGATGAATATCGCGATGCACTGTGTGCCACAGACTGGACTCGTTATCCATCAGGTAATAGCGCAAGGCGTCCGGACGCGCCGGACCGAATTCATGCACGATCTGTGCAATCCGCTCCCGCTGGCTTTGTGCATCGTCCGGCACTGACGCGTCGTCCTGATCGTTTGCGATCGGTGTACCGCCGGCCCCAATACCGTTGCCGGCGTCGGGCATATGCTTTTCATCGACGCTCTGCTGTTTGCCATACTTGGCGACCGAGAAGCTGGCCAGCGGCGTGCCGTCCGCTACGGGCCGTGGGCTCCCTGCAAACGCCCACCCCTACTCCACTATCCGATCCGCGCCACGTTTATTTAGGGTTGCTATATTTTTGGAGTCCGCAATGGATATCTTACGGCTGCTCCGGGAGGCAATCCGATTTATATTTCTCAGAAAAACACAAGCGCCGTCGACAATGATTATTTAAAATATGACAAATATTTAATTGACCATTTTGATCAAAAAATCATACCAAAGTATGATTTTTGTCGATTATATCGGGGCCGGAATTATGAATAGAGTATGACAAATTTAAAACAGAGTGGGCATTACACTCCAATTTATCCGTTGTAAAAAAATAGCGCGCCCGGCAGCAAAAAAGCGGACCGCCCGTGTCGGTGCAGGACGCTATCGCGCAGAGCCCACTGCTGACTGTGTGCGCAGACCATCGGCGCGCAATGACCGTATGCGTCTAAGGTTGGCGCGCTCAGGGCTTGACCGTTAGTTGCATTTTTATCTATGCACTCGCCGTAAAGCGGTCCCTGTCAGCTCGCCCCTCCCCTTCATTTCATTGCATCAATGCGACTCGATTACGTCCATCGCTTTTGGCTTGATACATCGCCTGGTCGGCCTCTTTCAGCATCAGATGCGCCACTTCCTCGGGGCTGTTCGAATCATGCTCACCGCGATCAGGCTTGCATGCTGCGACCCCGATCGATACCGTCAACGCAATCCGCTCCCCACTGTCGTCATACAACTTGGCGACGGCAACAGCTTTGCGTATCCGCTCGGCAACGGCCACCGCGACGGACACATCACATAGCAGCAAGGCAACAAACTCCTCCCCACCATAGCGCGATACGGTATCGCCGAGACGCACATGTTGCCGCAGACAGGCGCCGATGATGGCCAGAGCCCGATCGCCGATCGCATGGCCATAGCTGTCATTGATGCGTTTGAAATGATCGATATCGATAAATAAGCAGGAGACGGACGTCGCATAGCTGGTAGCACGCCGGACTTCTTGCTGCAAACGTTCATCAAAGCAGCGTCGATTCGACAAACCCGTCAGCGGATCGGTCATCCCCAGTTGCCGCAGTTGCTCCCGATGCGCAACATTGTCGACGCTGACCGCGATGATGCTGGCAAAGCGCTCCAGAAAATCCGTCGCCAGATTTTTTTCGAAGCGCGTGACGTCATCGCTACCGAGACACAAGTAACCGACTAACTGCTCGTCGGTGCTGAGCGGCAGCACGATCGCGCTCGCAGGCGGCGTGTCCTCGCCGAACAGGGCTTCTCTGGCCGCCTGCGTCATGTCCACACCGCGCCCCAACCATGGGCGACGATGATCGCATAACTCCGCGATGGCCTGACCGACTTCGATACCCGTCTTCAAGTTGGATGCGACATCGGCATGCAATCGCGCCGTGATCAGCAAATCGCCCAGCAACGGGGAGCTGTCGTCCAGCCAGAGATTGACAGAGGCAAGCCCGAATTCGCGTGGCAAATGCGCCAGCAGGCTATCGAAGAAAGTCGCACTGTCGCGCGCGCCGATCAGGCGCAATTCCATATCCTGAAAGCGCCGCAGGGTCCGCTGATTGCGCTGTACGGTCTCGATCAGCGCGCTCACGGAATCCGACGGTGGAATGGTCGTGGAATCGGTCAAAGTGATCAGCAGAGGGTTCTAACTCTTGATATATCGGTATTTTGGCTCGCATCTTTAGGGGGCAACCCTGACAAAATCTGAATGTGTCACACCCAGCATCACGCTGTCAGCCCCCCCCGTGCCAGCACGCCCGCAACCTTAAAACCCTGCCGCCAATCCATCGCGCCGGCTATCGCTGGCCGCCACATAACCGCGCTCGGCGTCGTTGCGATCCAGTTTCCAGATAAATTGTCCGGAGCCGAAATCCATATAAGGATCATCGACCGCCTTCAATTCATGCCCGCGCTGTTCCAGCGCGCGCACGAGCTCCCGACTCATGGTTGATTCAAGATCGACGGTGAAGTCGCGATTGACCTTCCAGCGCGGTGCATCGCACGCGGCCTGTGGCTGCTGCGCGTAATCCAGCATGCGCACCACGGTCTGCAGATGGCCTTGCGGTTGCATGTCTCCGCCCATGACGCCAAAGCTCATCACGGCCTCCCGCGTCCCATTCACCTCCTGCGTCATGAAGGCCGGAATGATGGTGTGGAAAGGACGCTTGCCGCCGGCGACCACATTGGCCGACTTGGGATCCATGGAAAACCCAACGCCCCGGTTCTGCATCGAAATGCCCAAACCCGGCACCACCACACCTGAACCGAAACCCATATAGTTGGACTGAATAAAGCTCACCATCATGCCGCGCTCATCGGCGGCAGACAGATAAATGGTGCCTCCCGCAGGCGGCATGCCGAAATCGAAATCACGCGCGCGGGCCGGATCGATCAGCTTGGCGCGCTCGCTCAGATAGGCGTCATCCAGCATCTGTTCGGGCGTGACTTCCATCGAACGCGGATCGGCCACATATTGGTAGACATCGGCAAACGCGAGTTTCATGGCCTCGATCTGCAGATGTTGGGACTGAACCTGATCGACCGCAAGCGAGGGCAGATCGAACTTCTCCAGGATGCCGAGCGCGATCAAGGCGGCGATGCCTTGCCCGTTGGGCGGGATTTCATGCACGGTATAGCCGCGATATTTTTTTTCAATAGGCTCAACCCAGTCCGCCCGGTATGCGCCCAGATCGGCCTGCGTCATCGCGCCGCCGCCCTGCTTGGCAAATGCGGCAATACGCTCGGCGATCTCGCCTTCATAGAAAGCACGGGGCCCCTGCTCGGCCAGTAGCCGCAAGGTCTTAGCGTGGCCCGGTGCGCGCACCAGCTCGCTGACCGCCGGAGCCCGGCCATGCGGCATGAACGCTTCGGCAAAACCGGGACCATCCTTCAGTTCGGGGATCGCAGCGGCCCATTTGCGCGCCACGATATTGGCTACCGCGTGGCCACGTTCGGCGATTTCGATAGCAGGTTCCATCAGATCAGCGAACGGCAGTGAACCGAAACGCGTTTGCAACGCTTCCCACCCAGCGATCACCCCCGGCACCGTAGCGGCATCCCAACCACGCGTGGGCCGGTTCGCCAGCCCTTGGGTTTCGCCGTATTTGCGCTTGAAGTAATCGAGGCTCCACGCGGCGGGCGCCACACCCGAGGCATTCAGGCCATGCAGCTTCGCGCCGTCCCACACCAGTGCGAATGCGTCGCCGCCCAGGCCGCATGACACCGGCTCGACGATAGTGATGACAGCAGCGGCAGCAATCGCCGCGTCGACAGCGTTCCCCCCTTTCCACAAAATGCGCAGGCCAGCTTGAGCCGCCAAGGGATGCGAGGTCGAAACAATATTGCGAGCAAAAACGGGCGCACGCTGAGTGGGATAAGGATTGTTCCAGTTGAAAACGGTCATCGGGATTCTCCGTGATGCAGGCAGTTCTGTGATTCGTCGCGCAGCGCCAAAATAGCCCTGACCGCACGATTATGCATGCCTCTCGTCGCCGTTGACAGCGAAGTGGATGGCCCTAGCTGGCGCCTGCCCCACTCTGCGTGTCCTTGGCGAATCCATCCACGCCCCAAATGCCGAAACCCAAAGGCGCAACCCACGACCCAGGTCGGCTCGCTTCAACTCTGCGCCAACGCCACTTCAACGCGGTTGCGCCCCGCGCATTTGGCGCGGTACAAAGCGCCATCCGCGGCCCGTATCAGTTGCTCCAGCGACTCGACTTCGCCGGCCATCGATGCAATACCGATGCTGCAGGTGTAGAGCGGTAGTGGTACGCCTTCGTGCTGCGCGACGGCATCACGTATGCGCTCTGCACAACTGAGGACTTCTTGCTGCTTGAGCCCGCGCAGGATCACGGCGAATTCTTCGCCGCCGATACGCGCAAATGGCACGGCCTCACTCAACACACGATCGACGCGGCGACAGAAGTCGACCAATACGAGATCCCCGACCGCATGGCCGTAATGGTCATTGATATGCTTGAAATGATCGAGGTCGAGTATCATCAGCGCAAGGGCCTTTCCTGCTTGGCGCGCGTCCTCTCGTGCCTGCTCGAATGACGACGTAAAGGCGCGCCGGTTGAGCAACCCGGTGAGCGGGTCGCGGCTGGCAAACCAGGCCAGTTCCAAATTCAGCCTGTGGGTGGCCAACATCACAAAACCGACCGCCATCAACATATTGCTCAGGTTGACCGTGCCGACAAAAAGAACCTGCGGCACGGTGGCGCTGAACACGTTGAGGGTCTCGTGGCCCGGCCAGTAGATCGTCGCACCGCGCAACAGCAAAACCAACAACTGAACCGACAGCACCAGCGCAATAAAGCAGGTCGATACATGGCGAATGCCATGGTGTAAGAACAAGCCCAGTTGCGTGCCGTTCAGACCCACCATCACCAACACCATCGCGGCGAGTCTGAGGTGATAACTAGGCTGTATCAAAGTACCCCAGACCACCAC
>Ga0116226_10000455_pt1 | contig 34778 bp, 32 predicted proteins | sample S1TSphfallax_FD_89692 | JGI IMG/M metagenome (GOLD analysis project Ga0116226, IMG submission 89692) | Host-associated microbial communities from peat moss isolated from Minnesota, USA - S1T2_Fa - Sphagnum fallax MG | ecosystem: Host-associated > Plants > Peat moss > Unclassified | place: USA...
CAATTCGCGCATCGAGGATTTGCGTGCCGTGGCCGGCATTGTGCGCGGGCGGCATGTCGCCGCCGGGGTCCGCGCGCTGGTAGTGCCGGGCAGCGGCCTGGTGAAGCAGCAGGCGGAGGCGGAGGGGCTTGACCGCGTGCTGCTGGAAGCCGGCTTCGAATGGCGCGAGGCGGGCTGTTCGATGTGCCTCGGCATGAATCCGGACAGACTGAGCCCTGGGCAGCGTTGCGCCAGCACATCGAACCGCAATTTCGAGGGCCGGCAGGGTCCCGGCGGGCGCACGCATCTGCTGTCCCCTGCCATGGCCGCGGCCGCGGCGGTGACCGGCCACCTCACCGACGTGCGGGAATTCGCGTGATGCAGCCTTTCACCACGCTCACCGGCATCGCGGCACCGTTGCCTTTGGCCAATGTGGATACCGACAAGATCATTCCGGCGCGCTTCCTGAAAACCATCCGGCGCAGCGGCCTCGGCGTGCATCTGTTCGATACGCTGCGCTATGACGAGGCGGGCCACCCCCGGCCGGACTTCGTGCTCAACCGCGAACCGTATCGGGCGGCCAAGATCCTGATTGCGCATGAGAATTTCGGCTGCGGCTCGTCGCGCGAGCATGCCCCCTGGGCGTTGCTGGATTTTGGCATACGCTGCGTCATCGCGCCCGACTTCGCCGACATTTTCTACAATAACTGCTTCAAGAACGGCATCCTGCCGGTGCGTCTGCCGCGCGCGGTCTGCGACCTGCTCATGGCCGACGCGGCCATGGGCGAAAACGCCCGCATAACGGTCGATTTGCAGGACATGGTGGTGGTGCGGCCGAACGGCGAGGCGATCCCCTTCGAACTGGACGCGCACCGGCGGCACATGCTGCTCGAAGGGCTGGACGAGATTGGCCAGACGCTCGCCCGCGCGCCGGCGATCGATGGTTTTGAGGCCGCGCGGCGGGAAAGTTTGCCGTGGCTGCCGGAAATCGCCGTAGGGTGACAAAAAGAAAGGAAGGCTTCTTTTTTGAAAAAAAGAAGCAAAAAACTTTTACTAATTTCGGCCAGTATATTGTTTAAGACGGCCGCCAGGCTGCTGCCGGCAAGAGACAAAAGTTTTTTGGTTCTTTTTTTCAAAAAAGAACTACTAACTTCCCTTTCTTTTGAAAGCCTCAAAAAGGGCGGGAGAATTTCATGGCCGAAACGCGCAAGATCCTGATTTTAGCCGGCGATGGCATCGGCCCCGAAGTGATGCGCGAGGCACGCCGCCTGCTCGACTGGCTGGACCGAAAGCGCGGCATCCGTTTCGAACTGGAGGAGGATTTGGTCGGCGGCGCCTCGATCGACGCGCGCGGCACGCCGCTTTCGGAAAGCACCCTGGAACTGGCAAGAGCGGCCGACGCGATTCTGTTCGGGGCCGTCGGCGGCCCGGCGTGGGAAAAGCTCGGCTTCGACAAGCGGCCGGAAATCGCCATACTGGGCCTGCGACGCGAACTAGGCCTGTTCGCAAATTTGCGGCCGGCGGTGGTCTACGACCCGCTCGTCGCCGCCAGCACGCTGAAGCCGGACATCGTGCGCGGCCTCGATTTGATGATCGTGCGCGAAAGCACCGGCGGCATCTATTTCGGCGAGCCGCGCGGCATTACCACTCTGCCGGACGGGCAACGCCGCGGCGTCAATACCGAGATCTATACCACATCCGAAATAGAGCGCGTCGGGCGGGTGGCGTTCGGCCTTGCACAGGCGCGCAACAAGCGTGTCGCCAGCGTGGAAAAATCGAATGTGATGGAAAGCGGCCTGCTGTGGCGCGAAACCATCACGGCGCTCGCACGCGCCGAATTTCCGGATGTGGAACTGACGCACGTGCTGGCCGATAATTGCGCCATGCAACTGGTTCGCACGCCGAAGCAATTCGACGTCATCGTCACCACCAACCTGTTCGGCGACCTGCTGAGCGACCTGGCCGGCCAGCTCACCGGCAGCCTCGGCATGCTGCCGTCGGCCACCCTGGGCGAGGTGCAGGCGGATGGGCGCCGTCACGCGCTGTATGAGCCGATCCACGGCAGCGCACCGGATATCGCCGGCCGTGGGGTCGCCAACCCGCTTGCGCAAATCCTCAGCCTGGCCATGCTGCTGCGGCACTCCTTCGGCCTCACCGCGGAGGCTGGGCTGATCGAGACCGCCGTGGTGCGCGTGCTTTCCAACGGACTGCGCACGGCGGATATCATGGCGCCAGGCGCGGCGCGGGTCGGCACCGGGGTGATGGGGGAGGCGGTGCTGCGGGAGCTGGATAAGGTGCCGCAGTGAGGGAAGGTGGGAATAAAGGAAGGAAGTTCTTCTTTTTTGAAAAAATAAGCAAAAAACTTTTGCATATTAAGGGGGGGCGGCTTCGGCGGCCTTTGGACTGAGGCGCGGAGGGGTTGCACCAGGCCCCCCGTGGCGTTACACGCCCCCTTCCCTGCGCGCCCGTAGCTCAATTGGATAGAGCACCAGACTACGAATCTGGGGGTTGGAAGTTCGAGTCTTTCCGGGCGCGCCAGTCTTTTTCGCGTCGCGGGATAGTGGGCTGGGAATCACTCACGTCCGATTGAAGCGCCCCATGAGCAAAAGTTTTTTGCTTCTTTTTTTCAAAAAAGAAGTCCTTTCCTTGCCTCCCGCATTCTCCTGCTCAAAGGAGCCGCGTCATGCCCCGAGGGTATAACCAAGAGTTGTATATCCAGCCGTTCGACCATCGCGGATCGTTCGAAACCAAGATGTTCGGCCTGCATGAGCCGCTGACGGACGCGCAGACCGCCGATATCGCCGCGGCCAAGCAGGTGATTTACGAGGGTTTCAGGGCGGCCGTGGCCGGTGGCGTCGCGAAGGACAAGGCCGGCATCCTGGTGGATGAACAGTTCGGCGCCGCCATCCTGCGGGATGCCGCGGCGACGGGGTTCGTAACCGCAGCACCGGCGGAGAAAAGCGGGCAGGATGAATTCGATTTCGAATATGGCGAGCATTTTGCGCGCCACATCGAAGCCTTCAGGCCGACCTTTTGCAAGGTTCTGGTGCGCTATAATCCGGAGGGTGACCGCGACCTCAATGCGGCGCAGGCGGCGCGGCTGCGGCGATTGTCGGATTATCTTGCCGCGCGCGGGGAGAGCCGTTTCATGTTCGAGTTGCTGGTGCCGGCCGAACCGGCGCAGCTCGAACGGGTGGGAGGTGACAAGCAGGCGTATGACCAGCAGATCAGGCCGGGGTTGATGGTGGCTGCCATCGAGGCGTTGCAGGCGGCCGGCGTAGAACCGGATGTGTGGAAGATCGAAGGGCTCGACCGGCCCGAGGATTGCGAAAAGATCGTGACGGCGGCGCGCGCCGGCGGCCGCGATGCAGTGGGTTGCATCATTCTTGGGCGCGGCGAGAGCAACGACAAGGTGAGCGAGTGGCTGCGGGTTGCCGCCGGCGTGCCGGGGTTTATCGGCTTTGCTGTTGGGCGCACGGATTTCTGGGATCCGCTGATGGACTGGCGGGCGAACAAGACGACGCGCGATGAGGCGGTTGCCGAAATTGCCCGGCGTTACAGCGCGTTTGTCGAATTGTTTGAACATGCGCGGTTTGGCCAAGGCGATCGGCAAGAGCGCGCCGCCGACTGAGCAACGGGAGCCAGGAAAGTGACCGAAAGGCCGAAAATCTCACTTGTTCTGGCCGACGTTGACGGCACGCTTGTCGACGAGAACAAGGTGCTGACCGTGCGCGCGAAGAATGCCGTGCAGCGGCTGCATGATGCCGGCATCCGCTTCGCCATTACCAGCGGCCGGCCGCCGCGCGGCATGGCAATGCTGTTCGATCCGTTGCAGCTTACGACGCCGATCGCCGGCTTCAATGGCGGGCTGTTTGTCACGCGGGATTTGAAGATGCTGCAGGCACGAACTTTGCCGGACGATGTGGCCGCGCAGGCGATCGAACTCATTCGCGCGCACGGCCTGGACGCCTGGGTGTATCGTGACAATGACTGGCTGGTGACCAAATCCGATGCGCCGCATGTGGCCCGCGAGTCCAGCACCGTTGGGTTTGCGCCACGGGTGGTCGCGGATATTGCCGGCGAACTGAGAGACGTGGCAAAAATTGTCGGCGTCAGCGACGATCTCGACAAGATGCAGCAATGCGATAGCGACGCGCAGGCGGCCTTCGGCACGCGGGTTACGGCTTCGCAGTCGCAGCCTTATTACCTCGACATTACGCACAAGGACGCCAACAAGGGCGCGGTGGTCGATTATCTTTCGGAACATCTGCATATTCCAGCCGACGAGATCGCCACTATCGGCGACCAGCCGAACGATGTGTTGATGTTCAGGCGGTCCGCGTTCAGCATTGCCATGGGCAATGCGTCCGATCAGGTGAAGGCAGCCGCGCGTGCGACAACCGATGGGCACAATGACGAGGGGTTCGCCAAGGCGATGGAGCGGTTTGTCCTTGGCGTAACGGTGTAGGGCGGTAACATGAGTGGCACGGCAGGACGCGTCGAAATATTGCCCGACCCTGGCTCGCTCGCGCACCAGGTAGCGGCGTGGATGGCGGAGGCGGCGCTGGCGGCGCGGGGACCGTTCCGGGTGTCGCTTTCGGGCGGGTCGACGCCGAAAATACTGTATGGGCTTCTGGCGTCCGATGCGTTTCGCGAGCGGTTTCCCTGGCGCGAAGTGTTCTGGTATTGGGGCGATGAGCGGTTTGTTCCGCACGATCATCCGGACAGCAACTTTCGCATGACGCGTGAGGCGATGCTGGACCACGTGCCGGTGCCGCCGGAGAACATTCACCCGGTGCCGGTGGATGGCTCGCCGAAAGAAGCCGCCTTGCGCTATGAGCGAACCTTGCAGGCGGCGTATGGCGGCATGGTGTTTGACCCCGCCAGACCGCTGTTCGATATTACGCTGCTGGGATTGGGTTCGGATGGCCATACGGCGTCGCTGTTGCCGGGCGAGCCGGTTCTGGAAGAACGGCAACGTTGGGTGGAAGCGGTGTCGCATGGCCGTCCCGAAACCCGGATTACCATGACCTACCCGGCCATCGACAGCAGCCGCCACGTTGCGTTTCTGGTAGCCGGCAAAGAAAAAGCGGCAATTTTAGGCGAAGTGCTGGAAGGCGGCAGCGACGTTCCCGCGGCGCGTGTGCGCCCGGCAGGCGACCTCATCTGGTTTATCGACCGTGCCGCCGCCGGACGCCTATAATACGCAAAAGTTCTTTGGTTTTTTTCAAAAAAGAACTGCTTTTTTCCCGGACCAAAGTTGACCCCGAGAAGCCCCACGATATTGGTCATCATGGGTGTATCCGGCGCCGGAAAGACCAGTGTCGCCGAGGCCCTGGCAACGACGCTAGGCTGGGCATTCGAGGAGGGTGATTCGTTGCATCCTCAGGAGAATATTCTAAAAATGCAAGCCGGCCATCCGCTCACCGACGCGGACCGGCAGCCGTGGCTCACTGCGGTCGCGGCCTGGATCGACCATCAGCTTGCATACGGGCTGAGTGGAATTATCACGTGCTCCGCCCTGAAGCGCAGTTACCGGAACATTGTGGTCGGCGGCCGGGCGGGTGTTCGCCTGGTGTATCTTCGCGGCAGTGCGGCGCTGATTGCCGAGCGCCTGGCGCGGCGGCGGGGGCATTTCATGCCAGCGGCCCTGTTGCGGAGCCAGTTCGAGAGTCTCGAGGCGCCGGGCCCGGACGAAAATCCGGTGATTGTGGATATCGGGCAGCCCGGCGACCTGATCGTGGATCAGATTATTCAATGTTGCCGGATAGGGGGTGCACCTTGAATCCGTGGCCGGGTTCGATCGCGCGGACGGGTGGGAGCGACGCGCCGGCTTCGGGACTAGCACGGTGTGGCCACCGCCTGTATCGATTCATCAAGCGACATCGTGTCGGTTGTCGTTGCGCTGAGCGAGCCGGTGATCGAGCGATCTAGCGTGCCCGAACTCTTGCTGGCCAGGTCGGCGCCTACCTTGGTTCCGGCGCGGCCGGATTCGAAAAATGCGCGGCCGCCTACCACCACCTTCATGGAGGGATTCTGAGAGGCGCGGCGGGCGAGGGCAATCGTTTTGGTAACCCTGGGCAGCCAATGTTCCCGGCGCAGTGCGACGCTAAGCGAAAGATCAAGCACGTCGAACCAACTCGCCGACAGCAGTTCCTGCAATGCGTGATCGTCGGCCGGGAATTCACTCTGCGGCGACCAGCCGGCTTGGCCAAGGATGGAACTGTCGAGCGCCGCGCCAAGCCGGTGCAGTTCACCGGGCTCCGGCACGATCAAAACAACCGGTTGCGGCCGGCGCGCGGTCGGCAGCCGTTGCGCATTGGCGGTGAGCACCCGAACCGCGGTTTGCAGACGGCACAAGGCAAGCGTCAGATCGACGTCGCTGCACGAATCCTCGGACCACATGTCGCCGAGGCTGCGCGCCGCGGGCTCGAGCAGGGTGGTGTAAAGCCTGCCGGGGGAACGGCTGCTGCCCTGCAACTCGCGCATCAATTCGAGAGCGGCGGCCTGGTCGGCGCTGATGAGCAACTCCGCAAGGTCGGTTGCGCGGACGCTCGGCACGGCGATGGCGATGGATTCGCTATCGATGCCCATGCGCGGAAACACCACAGACAGGATCACGGTCTTGAGCAGTGCCGCCGTCTGCTCGTTCAGCTTTCGCCGCCCATTGTCCTCCTCGTCGCGCGCGTCCCCATCGTCCCATATCGGGTCGACCAATTTCGTCAGCAGGGCCGGGGCAGCCTTCGGGCGCTTGCGTAGATGGTCGACGATTTCACGTGGCGGCTCGATCACGTCGCCGCGCAAGGCCTGCGCGGCGGGGCCGGTCGCAGCCAGCTTCATGGTCCAGTCTCCGAAGGTGCGCCCCTTGACCGACTGGTTGTTCAACACCTCGATGCCGGTATGGCGACGGTCCCGATGAATGGAGGTCATCACACGGTTCACGCCGGCCGGTGGGCCCTCCAGCCACTGAAAGAAACTGCCATTATCGTAAAGCATCAGGCCGGTAATGGCTTCGCGACTGTTGCGTGCCTGGGAAACGCGGGTCAACTCATGCAAATCAGGCGGCGACATCTCCGTCACCGCATGGCTGCGATACACCACGGTCGACAAGGGCGCGTCACTTGGCTCGTTGTTCGGCCCAGCAGACGATTTGAACGGATTCGTCCATCCAGCATTGGCCGCGGTCGGCGCTTGACCCATGGTACGCTCCCGGTCGCTCCCGGTTCAGCCCGGGAAACACCTGCATTAACTACCGAATGTGATCGGCATCGAGCCCGGACAACATTGATCCGCGTCAGGCAACCAGAATTTCAGCATGCCGCCGCGCCGTCAAGTCGCATTGACACAAACTTCGTGAGGAAGATGACGGACAAGGCAAATGACAGGAGTTCTTTTTCTGACGATGGGCGGTAAAAAATCTGTGCGCGTTGCGCGTTGGGTCCCGGCTTGAGAGTGGGTCGACGCACGGCACTGGCGGGCGCGGCTGCCAGCATGGGCGCCGGCGTGGTGCCGCCGGGCGAGATGCACGTCGATATTTCCGGCGGACGTTGCCTGGTGCCGGTGACGCTGGATGGGCGGGCGGCGCGCCTGGTGCTTGATACCGGGGCGGAACGGACTTTGGTGACCGATATTGCGTGCCTGACGCTCGGACTGCGGCGGGATCGATGGGTGGCGACAACATTGCGCGGCGCCGGCGGCTTGCTGGAACGGCACGCGAACGCCGACGTAGCTTATGCGCGCGCCGGCGGGGTGAAGCTGTTCCAGCGCCTGCCGGGTGATGGGCTGACGCTGCCGGTTACAACCACCGACCTTCAGGGCGCGGACGGTTTGCTGGGCGGCGATGTGCTCCGGCATTACGACCTGGACCTTGATATGCAGCGCGCGCTGCTGGCGCTGCACGCGACGGATGCGGCGGCGCCGGCTTCGGGCGCCGTGCCCTTGCAGTCGCACCGGGGCGACCTGTTGCTGGCGCCGGTGTGGCTTGATGGCCACGCCCTCGTGGCATTGCTGGACACCGGTGCCGCCGCGTCGCTGATCAACGCGCGCGGACTTTACCGCCTTGGCCTGGCGCCTTCTGTCCACGACCCTCATTCCGTCATCCACGGGCTGGGTGGCGACTCCCGGGCGCAGCTTCACCGATTTGGTTTGTTGCGCATCGGCACGCTGGAGGTTGCGCGGCCAATGATGCTTACCCAACTTGTTCCGGAACCCGCATACGATCTGGTGCTGGGGCTGGATGTGCTGGGGGCGTGTCGGATTCGATTGTCTTATGCAACCCTTTCGCTGGCATTTGAGCGCCCGTAAAAGGCAAAAGTTTTTTGGATCTTTCTTGCAAAAAAGAACTGCGTTCTCAATTCTCCCCCATAGGCGCTGCCCACAACATTCCGCCCTCCGACCACGGCCGGTTCGGTCCAGGATCGAGATGCTGCGGTGCATGCGCTCCCAGGTCGCGATCGAAAATCTCGCCGTAATTGCCGGTTGCCTTTATCGCCTGGTAGCCCCAGTCCTCCTGCAGGAACAGGCCCCATTGCGTGCCGCGGCGGCTGCCGAGCAGGGTTTGCACAAACAGGTCGGGGCTGGCGCGCATGGCGTCGGCGCTGGCCTGGGTGACACCGCTAATTTGTGCCTGCACCAGGGTGTAGAAAACCCAGTTCACCGCGCGGGCGAATTCGGCGTCGCCGACGCCCACCACGGGGGCGAAAGGGTCCAGCGTCAGGCGGTCCGGCAGGATGACGAAATCGTTGCGGTGGCCGTGGAATGCGGCGCGGCCGGCCGCGAGTTCGGAGATGTCGTGGGTTTGCGCGTCGCAGCGGCCGGCGACGAGGGCGGCTTGCATTTCGCCGATTTCCTGAAACGGGAAATATTGCAGCTTGATGCCGGCCTGGTCGACGGCTGCGTGCAGCCGCAGTTCGGCATCGGTTCCGCCGATGAAGCACACCAGTTTTTGTGCCAGGTCCTTGAACGATGCGATTCCACGGCCTTTGTGCACCAGGAAGCCCTGGCCGTCAAAGAATACCGGTGTGAGGTAGGTGACACCGTAACGGCGCGCGAGGCCCGCGCGGGGCGTGGCACCCTCGAGGAGCGCGATCTGGCCTTTTTCCAGGGCCTGATAGGCCATCGCCTCGGTGGGATAGGTGCTGATTTTCGCGTGGCCACGGCCGTCGGTGATCGCGGCCGCGACGGCGCGGCACATGTCGGCGCCGAAGGCCGAAAGATTGCCGTGCGTATCGTCGGTTGTCTCGTCGTTAAGTTCGCTGACGGTGCCGCACGACAATGTGCCCGAGGATTTCACCGCTTCCAGAACCCGCCCCGCGTGGCAAGTGGGAGCAAAAGCGGCAAGCAGCATAATAGCCAGAATGAATTTCGCCATCTTTCCTCGGTGGACTGGAAACGCGGCCCAGGTTGCCCTGCGCCGCGTGTGCCAACAGATAAAAGTTCTCTGGTTCTTTTTTTCAAAAAAGAACTGCTTGTTTTGTTGTTACGGCGTCCAGGTTCCAGAGCTAGGCGTGCCCGGCGAAGAATTCGGCCGCGGATTGAAATCCGCCGGCGGCGGGTCCTGCAGCACGCCGTTTACGTAGTCGGTCGGCTGAATATTGAGGAAGTAGCAGCCTTGATTGTTGTAATGCGGCAGCGACAGCACGTCGCCGCTCAGTATTTCAGCATAGGTCGCGGGCAGCGGCGGCACCGAGCCTGTCAGGCGTGCATTGTCGAAAGCCTCGGTGAGATCTCCGATGAAGTTTTCATCATCGACGGGGCCCATATTCGGCTCAATCGTCTCTTCGCCGAGCTTTTTTGCTTTCGCTTCGTCCGGCAATGTTTCCAGCGGGGTCAGGTTGAAGAGCTCGTTGATGAATTTGATGATCGAGCTGTGTTCATTGTAGTGGCTGGAAATGGCATGGACGTTCGAATAGGGCGAAATCACGATCGTCGGGACGCGTGAGCCGCCCGACAGCGGGTTGCCGAACGGATCGCTCACGCGAATTGATTCCGGCACGTGATCGTAGAACCCGTCGGTTTCGTCGTAGGTGATGATGATCGCGCTCTGGCTCCAGTATTTGCTGTTGGCGATGGCATTGATGCTGTCGGCCAGTTCGGATTCGGCAATCTGGCTGTCGGAATAGCCAGGGTGGTCGTCGCTGCCGGCGAAGGCGGCCTGGATGCCCGGCGTGGGATCGAGCGGCACGAGCCCATCATTGTTGCCGTAGCCGCCACGCACGTAAAACACGCCACCGCCGCTCGGCAGATCCTGCTTTTGCACCGCGGTGATGAAGTCACCCAGGCCATGCAGATTGGCGCCCTGAACTTTCGTGTTGTCGCCCAGATAGCCAAAATATTGCGGCCCATTATGGTGGGTTATGTAGGTATCGTAGGTGGTCGGGCCCTGGCCGTCAGTTGGCTCGTGGTCGTAACCTTCCTGGTACCAGCCCCAGTTCACCGGCATGTCGCTGGCGGAAATCTTCTTGATGTCGTCCTGCACGTCGAGCAGGTCGAGTGCCGGATTTTCGTCATTGGCGATAATCTTGTTGATATTGCTGCCCATGAACGACAGCGGGAGCGAGGCGTAAGTCTGGTTCAGCGCCGGGTCCGCCGGGCTTTCGTCGTTCGGGCCGTAGGGTGGCTTTGCCGGCGATGTGTCGAGGTTCGACCCCGCGAACGGGCCATTGTCGCCCACCAGCGGGACGCCGCCGCTCGCGGCCAGCGACGTGCCGACGACGCCGGCATTCGATTCGCCCGGGTGCAGCGCCCATTGGGTAAGGCCCGACTGGCCCGCAATGATGGACACGGCGTTCGGTGTCGACGGGCCGGTGACGGTCATGTGGAAATTGTCGAACAGCGTGAAACGGTCGGCGTATTGCCACAGGAAGGGGGCGGTCTGGCAGTCCAGGTGGGCCAGCTTCAGCTCGGCCATCTGGTGCTGCGCGAGCGTCGGCGGCGGCAGCGTGTTGAGCGGCGCGCCGGTGGTCTTGGAGACGATCTGGCCCTGCCCATTCGTGGTCAGACCTTCCGCGTCCAGCGCGTAGCGATCATTCAGCGTGGTGCCGTTGCTGTAATCGATGTCGTTATCGATGCCGGAATGCGAATGATCCTGGCTGTCGAGGTCGGCCGGATAGACCTGAACCGAGTTATTGCCGCCCTGCACCTGCACGGAGGTGGGGATGCGGAAGGTGGAGGCTGTCGTGACGGTGCCCGACGTCGTCACGATCGGCTGCACGATGCCGGGCTGGTTGGCGATCGGGAACAGGCCCTGGGCGCCGGGATAGGTGCCGAAATACAGGTCGAAGGAGCGATTTTCCTGGAACAGGACGAACACGTATTTGATTTTCTGCTGCAATAGCCAGGCTTTTTGCCGGGCGTTCAGCAGCGGCTCCTTCGCCTTCGGCACAATGAAGCCGGACACGAAGGCGCTGGAGGGAGGTGCTGTTCTCACCTCGGGCTCGGCCGCCATCAGGGCGTAGGGCTGCATTGTGCCCGCGGTCAGGATCAGGGCGCACGATGCCCTCAGCCACTGCATGCGTGTCATTTTCGGTATCCTCGGTTGCCTGAACATTGGCGGTGATGCCGGTCTGCGGTCGAACCAACTGACTGTGGCCCGCGCCTCGGACGCGACCGGCACGGATCAATTAACACCGCCTATCCTTTTGTCCAGACAGGGAATTTTTACCGTTTTATTGCGTTTTTCTTGCAGTTATGCTTAGGCCATAAGTTGAGAAGCGATCAATTATTATCAACCTTGATCGCGCCCCGCCGCGTCGATCCGTGGGAATCGCGGTTATTGGATGTTGATCGAGATCAACGTAAGGGCGCCGCCGCCCGCCTAGGTTGGCTGCGTCCATCGCGGCGCCGTGCCGCGGCTTTCATAAGGCGTCAGCGCCATGCAACTGGGAAGATACGTGAAGTTCCGTGAGGAACAGTTCGGTGGCGTATTGTTCGAGACGCAGAGTGAAAAGGTCTACACCCTGAATGAAGCGGCGGCCAGCATCGTACGGGCGCTGCGGGACGGGCGGGATGCGGCAGGGATCGCCGCCAGCCTGAAAGCGCGTTTTGCCGACCCCGCCGGTGCGATCGAGCGCGATGTGGCCAACCTGCTGTCCGACCTTGGGCAGAAGGGCCTTCTCTCATGAACGATGTCGCCACCATCGAAGATGTTGAGGTGCGCGTGCCGGCGACGACCCCGGCGACAACGACGTCCGGCACGTTGCGCGCACCACTATATATTGCGTGGCAGATCACCAACGAATGCAATCTTGCCTGCTTGCACTGCATCGAGGAGAGCGGGCCCGGCAAGGCCTTCGTCGACGAATTGACCGACGGCCAGGTGTTCGAGGTGCTGCGGCAAGTCGTCAATTACGATGTGCCCTATCTGTCCTTTTCGGGCGGCGAGCCAATGCTGCACCCGCGGTTTTTCGACATGGTGGAATATGTGTGCAGCTGCGGCGCACAATTGAAGGTTGAGACCAACGGCCATTGCCTGACGCCGGAACATTGCGAGCGGCTCAGGCGGCTGGGCGTGAAGGCGGTGCAGGTCAGCCTCGATGGTGCGTCGCGCGAAACGTTCAACCGCATGCGGGTGCGCGGCGATTTCGACCGAACGGTGGCGGGCATCGGCAATCTTCGCCGCGCCGGCGTGCCGATCGAAATAAACTACTCGCCGTCCTGCTTTTCCGCCCACGAGGTGGGCCGCGCCGTCGATCTGGCGTACGAGCTGGGGGCGGAGAGTTTTTACACCGGCCGAACGATGTATACCGGCAATGCGGTGAAGACCTGGCACAAGCTGACGCCGACCGAGGCGCAGTATGAAACGTTGTTCGCAACGTTGCACGCCAAGACCGAGGAATATCGCGGCCGCATGCGGGTGCATTTCCACGAAATGGGCCTGCTCGACGAATTGCGCTACCGGCTGCGCAATCCCGCGGCTCTGTTGATCGTTCTGCCAAACGGGCTGGTGAAGCTGATCAACGCCCTGCCTTTTGTCTGCGGCGACCTGCGCCGCCAGTCCCTGGGCGACATCTGGGCCAATTTTCAACGCGCCTGGCAGGACCCGCAAGTGTCCGGCTTTGTCGATGAACTGGCGCGCAACCCCGGCACGACATCGCAGCTGCATAAATGGATTTTTCTGTAAACCCGCCGCATGCGCGCACGCTGGAGGCGGCGCCTTCGGGGCTGCGCCGTCTGCTGCGCGTGGCGAGCCTGGTGCGCTACCGGTTCTTTCTCTACGCCGGGCTGCTGCCCTATCTTTTAGGCGCGGCCTGGGCTTACCGGATAACTGGCGATCTGGACGGCGCGATATTCTGGTCCGGCCTCGCGGGCGTGGCGCTGGCCGTGATCGGCGTCGAGGCGTTCAACGAATATTTCGATAGCCGCATGGGTACCGACCGGGTGTTCAATCCGGCCGATTTGCCGCCGATGTCGGACTGGGTGATGTGGCTTGGGGTCGCAGGATTTGCCGGCGCTCTGGCGGTGGGCATTTACCTGACCCAGCGCGCGGGCTGGCCGATCCTGGCGTTTGCCGGCCTGGGCGGCCTGGCCGCGGTATTCTATGTGGCGCCGCCGGTCAGGTGGGCTTACCGCGGCCTGGGCGAAACGGTGATCGCCCTTTCCTATGGCCCGTGGATGGTGCTGGGAAGTTTGTACCTGCATGCGCGGATGTTTGCGTGGGGTGCGCTGCTGGCGTCGCTGGTGCCGGGCCTGCTGATCATGGCGCTCGCGGTGGTCAATGCGATTCCGGATTTTCATCAGGACCGGCTGGTGGGCAAGCGCAACCTTGTCGTGCGCCTCGGCAGGCGGCGCGGGGTGTGGCTCTATCTCGGGCTCGCAACGGGGGCGTTGCTTGTCGCTGCGGGCGGCGTCGCGGCCGGGGTGTTTGCGTGGCCGTGCCTGGCAACTCTGCTCGCGGTGCCGCTGCTGATCCAGAGCGGCCGGGCCGCCGTCACAACCTATGAGCGGCCGCGCGCGTTTGTGCCGGCGATCCGCGCCATTGTCGGTTGCTATGTCGTTGCCGTCGCCCTGTTCACAATGGGGGTGGCACTGGATGCGTCGCACGCGTGGTCCACATGAGCGCCCGCCACAACCGGATCGATGCGCTGCGCGCGCCGCTGTTCGTCTCCTGGCAGCTCACGCGCGACTGCGACCTGGCCTGCCTGCATTGCTGCACCGATTCGGCACCCGGAAAGCACCTGCCGGACGAAATGACCGCCGAGCGGGCGCTTCGCGTGGCCGCCGACCTTGTGGCCGCCGAGGTGCCCTACGTGATGCTATGCGGTGGCGAGCCGTTGCGCGTGCCGCATTTCATGGCTATCGCCGAACATCTCGGCCGGGCCGGCGTGCTGCTGAAGATCGAGACGAACGGACAGGCGTTCGATGCAGCACTCGCGGCATGCCTGGCGGCGTTGCCGATCCGGTCCGTTCAGATCAGCCTCGATGGCGACACGCAGGAGGTTTACGCACGCCAGCGGCCGGGCGCTTCGCTCGCGCGCGCGCATGCGGCCTGCCGCGCCGTCCGCGGCGCGGGCCTGCCGCTCGAAATCACTTTCGCACCGACGCGGCAGAACATCCATCAGGTGGCGGCAGTGATCGATCGCGCCCGCGAACTTGGAGCGTTCCGGTTCAATACCGGCCAGTTGATGCATATCGGCCGTGCCGCGCGGCTTTGGCACAAGATCGAACCGTCCGCGGCGGATTACCAAGCTTTTCGCACCGTGCTGCGGCTTGAGGCGGCGCGAATTGACCAAACGCTACAGATTTGTTATGAGCCTTTCAGTGTTCAGGCGGGTTTGCAGGACAATTTAGATACCCCGCCGGCAACTCTGTTGGTGCTGCCCAATGGCCTGGTGAAGGTGGCAGGGGCTGTCGGCTGTGTATGCGGCGATTTGCGCCGGATGACGCTGGCAGAGGTGTGGGAAAGTTACCGCGCCGCCTGGCACAATGAAACGGTCATCGCCGCGATCCGCCGCGGGATCGCCGACGACAACGCCCACGCGGAAGCCAACAATTGGACATCAATCCCGAACGGAGTTTTGCAGACATGCTCGACGTAATGCCGGCCACGGAGACCAAGGCACAGGACGCCGACGATACGGTGCAAGAACACAAAGTCACAGCGGACGCGCCATTATGGCAAACCCCGAAGCTCGAAGACGTTTCGGAGCAGGTGATGGCGCAACCCTATATCCGCTTCACCTGAGCGGAGTTTGCCGGCATGGATGGGCGGTCGCTTGACGAATACGGGGCACCGCTCTTCCTCGCCTGGCAACTGACGAACGGGTGCGATGCCGCCTGCCTCGCCTGTTGCGAGGAGTCCGGCCACGGCCATGCATGGCGGGACGAGCTTTCCCGCGATGAGGCGCTGGCGCTCACCCGCCAGATCATCGAGGCGGGCATCCCCTACGTTGCGTTCGGCGGCGGCGAGCCCATGGCGGTGCCGCACTTCTGGGACATCGTGGAAATGCTGTCCGGCGCCGGCATTGCCATTAAGCTCGAAACGAACGGCAGTCTGATCGATACGGCCGCGGCGGAGCTGCTCAGCGGCCTCGGCGTCGATTGCGTGCAGATTTCGGTCGATGGCGCCACGGCGGCGACGCACGAAAAAATGCGCCCCGGATCGAGTTTCAGCGCGACGCTTGCGGCGATCGACAGGCTGGTGGCGCGCGGCACCGCGCCGCAATTCGTTTTCGTGCCGACACGCCTGAATATCGATGAAATCGTGCCTGCCTACGAACTCGCGGCGGCGCATGGATGCAGCGCCTTCGTCACCGGCCCCTTGATGCGCATCGGCCGCGCGGCGGCCGGGTGGGACAGGCTGGCGTGCGCCGACGCGACATGGTCGCGCGCCGTCACGGAACTCCGCGGGCGTGCTGCCGAAATGAACAGCCGCCCGAATTTGGCGATCTACCCCTGGGATATCCTCGGCGAACTTTCGCGCCGCCTGGAAAGCCCGCAGGCGATGCTGCTGGTGGTGCCGAATGGGCGCATCAAGCTGCTGAACGCCCTGCCGTTCGCGCCGGCGGACCTGCGGCGCACGACCCTGAGCGATGCCTGGCAAGCCTACAAGATGGCCTGGCGCACGCCGGAGGTGCGCGATTTCATACTGCGTTGCCAGACCGATCCGAGCCTGCTGCTTCATGCCAACGAAACCTGGGCAATGCAGGATACGGGCTCGTCCGTGGCGGCCTGAAAAACGTGGGGGGCCACGCAGCACAGATCGACCTGCCCTACACACCGCAGCAGGTTTTTGACCTGGTTGCCGATATCGAAAGCTATCCGCGCTTTCTGCCGCATGTAGCCTCGGCGCATATCCGGTCGCGTAACGGAAATGTACTGGTGGTGGATCAGCGGCTGCGGTTCAAGGTGATCGATCTGCCATTCACCACCCGCGCCGTGCTGGAACCGCCAACTGGCATCAGCATCGTCTGCGCGGATGCGCCGTTCGGCACGTTTACCGAACAATGGAGTTTTGCCGCGAACCCGTCCGGCGGCACTATATTGCGGAGCAGCACTGAATTTTCGCTGCGCAGCTCGCTGTTACGGGCGGTGCTGAGTGCCGCCTTCGGCGAGTTGCAGGCGGTGACGCTGCGGGCGTTTCGGGCGCGGGCGAAGGCGTTATACAATTAAGGAAGCAGTTCTTTCTTGAAAAAAAGAACCAAAAAACTTTTGCTAATAGGGTGCGCCGCCACCGTAATAACCGCCCGAGGGCGGCGGGTAATAAGAAGGGTAATAGGAACCCTGGGGAGGACCGTAATATCCTCCGTAATTCGGCCGGTTGGCGGGCCAGCCAAACGGGGCACTGCCGTAGGCCGATGAAGCGACGACGACTGGCTGGTGCTGTGGCGCCGGTTGTTCCTGGGCGGCGACAGCCTGGCTGGGCGCCGCCGGGGCCGGTGCAACCAAATGGTCGGGCGGTTGCGTCAGGAAATGCGGCGGATCGGACATGACAACGACACGCGGGTGCGGCGGATTGTGCTGTGCCAGCCAACGAGGCACATCGAACTCCACCCGCGCGGGCGGTCGCTCATGCGATTTTGGCGCCGCGTGCGCCAGCAAAACCGGTGCTGCATGTCCGGGCCGCCAGGGGCGCTGATGCAGCCAAGGGGAAGGTCCTCCGTGCTCGGTTGCCGGCCGCGGCGCACTCACCGGCTGAACCTCGCCACGGCCCGCGGGGACCGTTCCGCCGGCCGCCTTCACATGCGGCGATGTCGCAGGAACCGGAACAGGCGCGCCGATTGTGTGATCGGGCGACCCAGCCACGACAACAGGTGATGCAATACGCGCAGGCGCGGGTTCCGCGACAGAATTTGGCGCGGCGGCCGGCGCGGACACCTGCACCGGCGAACCGGTTTGGGGTTCCGCCCGTTCCGGAAGCATCGGTTGGGCGACAACAGGTTGGGCAGCCACAGCGGCGTTGCTGGACAAGCGAGTTGGGTTCACCGCGGGGCTTGGTGCGAGTGCGGCCGGCGGGGCCGTCACAAGCGGCGGAGAAATCGTCCGCGCCGTTGTATCGGCAGCAACCAAGGCGGTCGTGCTCGCCGGTTGCGCGGTGCCCACGCTGGGGGAAGGATCATTGACCGTGGCGGACGCGAGCAACACCGGCGGCGGCGTAACCTCGAGGCTCGCTTGCGCGGCGGCGTGGGCGGCACCGTTGGCCGCCGTGTGACGCGGCGCGCCGACATGCTGGCTTAGCCCAAGCAAAACGACCGCAAAACCACATGAAGCCGCGGTGCCGAGCATCGCAAACCTTCGTGCTGCCGTCACGCATTCCTGCCAGGGGGGCAGGGAGCCGAAAAGGCTATGTTGTGGCGCCGATGCGTCCCAGGTTTCCGCTTCCTCGCGGCTCATCAGGGACGGCCACCAATCGACGGTCGAAACCTCTTTCGCCCCATCCCGCTGCGTGTCGTCCCGCTTTGTGTCGTACCGCTGCGTGTCGTCTGGCACACCCTGGCGATCGAGCAGGCGCTGGCGGGTGCGCGGGCCGGCCGCGGCCAGCCGATGCCCCATCGCGGCGATGACGGCGCCACGGTAGGTCGGGTCGAATTCGCTTGGCGGATTGCCGTCTGACATCGTTGAGCGACTCACGCGTTCACTCCTGTCGAAAGCCAGCGGCCGCATGGCGAAAGGCACGTCGCTGCACGACCTAAACCTGTATCGAACAGGGGCTTCAATGCAAGCGCGATCTTGGGGACGATTGTGTAACAGGAAGGAAGATCTTCTTTTTGGAAAAAAGGAAGCAAAAACTTTTACTAATTGCGCCCAGCCGGCGGTTCAAATGGACCAACCAGTCCAGCACGTAATAGAAAAAGTTATTTGGTTCTTTTTTACAAAAAAGAACCCTTACTTGATCTTTTCCCAAAGCCGACGCTGCATGACATACGTCACCCCAGCCATGGCAAGAAAATATCCCACCACCCCAAAGCCCAGCCGTTTGCGCTGGGACATTTCGGGGTTCGCCGCCCACGCCAGGAACGTCACGACATCATGCGCATTCTGCGCCACCGTCGATTTGGTGCCGTCCGCGAACGTGAACTGGCCGTCGCTGAGCGGCGGCGGCATGGCGATCTGGTGGCCGGCGAAATACCGGTTGTAGTTCATGCCGTCGGCGATCTTCATCCCGGCCGGCGCATCGGCGTAACCGGTCAGCAGCGCATAGATGTAGTTGGCGCCATCGGGAAATGCGTTCACCGCGAGCGACAGGTCGGGCGGCAGCGCACCGTTCATCGCGGCGCGGGCCGCCTGCTCGTCGGCGAAAGGTGCGAGGAACGTGCTGGCCGGTGTCGCCGGTTTGGTAATGGCCTTGCCCTGCGCGTCCACGCCGGCCGGAACATTCACCTTTGCGGCGATCGCCTTGATCTGGTCAGGCGTGAATCCGATGCCGGCGAGGTCACGATAGTGCAGGAAGTCCATGGAATGGCAACTGGCGCAGCTTTCGCTGTAAATCTGAAAGCCGCGCCGCGCCGCGCTTGCATCGACGCCGCCGAACGGCCCGGTAAAACGCCAGGACTGTGCGGGGGGTGCTGCCGCCTCCGCGCTCTGTGCGATGACGGGCAGGGCAAGCCCGCACACCAGCCAGGCAGCGGAAAATACAGTGCGCACTTGTATCATGATCGTCACTCCGCCTGCGCGGCCGCGGCACCGGCGGGAAGCTCCCCGCCGCCGAGTACGGGCAGGCTGATGCTGTCCGGCAACGGCAGCGTATGTTCGTGCTTGCTGAGCCACGGCAGTACGAGAAGCAGGAAACCGAAATAATAAAGCGTGCCGATCCGCCCGATGCCGACCCAGACGCCGGCCGGCGGGTGTGCGCCAACCACGCCGAGCACCGCGATCGACAGCACCCAGGCGGCAAAAAAATTGCGGAACAGCGGGCGAAAACGGCCGCTTCGCACCGGGCTGCGGTCCAGCCACGGCAGCACAAACAGCAACCCCATCGAGCCGAACATCAGCACCACGCCGCCGAGCTTGCTCGGCACCGCGCGCAGAATGGCGTAGAACGGCAGGAAATACCATTCCGGCTGAATGTCCGCCGGTGTCAGCAACGGCTTGGCCGGGATGAAATTGTTGGGATCACCGAAAAGATTCGGCGCGAAGAATACGATGGCGGCAAACACTGCCAGGAAGGCGCAGAGCGCGAAGGCATCCTTCAGCGTCATGTAGGGGTGGAACGGCACCGAATCCTGTGGCCCCTTCGTGTCGATGCCCAGCGGATTGTTCGAGCCCGCGATATGCACCGTCACAGTATGCAGGAAAACCACGCCGACCAGCATGAACGGCAGCAGATAATGCAGGCTGTAGAAGCGCGTCAGCGTCGCGCTATCGACCGAGAAGCCGCCCCACAGCCAGGTTGTCACGCTGTCGCCGATGATCGGGATGGTGGACACCATGTTCGTAATGACCGTGGCGCCCCAATACGACATTTGGCCCCACGGCAGCACGTAACCCATGAACGCGATCGTCATCATCAGCAGCAGCGTGGCCACGCCGAGGATCCACAGCAATTCGCGCGGCTTCTTGAAGGAACCGTAATAGATGCCGCGGAATGTATGTACCCACACCGCAATGAAGAACATCGACGACCCGACCTGGTGCAGATAGCGCACCAGCCAGCCGTAATTCACGTCGCGCATGATGTGCTGCACGCTGGCGAACGCCATGGCCGCGTTCGGCTGGTAGTCCATGGCAAGGAACACGCCGGTCAGGATCATGACAATCATCATGACCGTGGCGATGACACCGAAATTCCAGAGATAGTTGATGTTCTTCGGCACCGGGAACGCACCCATTTCCTGTGCGGTGAAACTCAGGATGGGCAATCGCGCATCGACCCAGTTGAGGATCGGGTTGCGGAACGGAGTAGCGTGCGGGTTTTGCATGGGGGCGCCTCTGGAGGGGAGAGCGAGTCACCGAAAACGGCAGGCAAGCGCGAAGGAAGCAGTTCTTATTCGAAAAAGGGAACCAATAAACTCTTACCTAATAAGGGCATCAGCTGGCTGGCCCATTTGAACCGGCGGGTTGGCGCAAAGAGCAAAAGTTTTTTGTTTCTTTTTTTCAAAAAAGAAATACTTCCCTTTCTTCGTTGGAGTGCCAGTCATTACTCGTGTCGGTATAAGCAGCAAGCGACCGGATTCAGCCGATCTTGATTTTGGTGTCGGTCAGAAAGACGTAGGGCGGAATGGCCAGGTTGGTCGGCGCGGGACCCACGCGCACGCGGCCGGACGTGTCGAACTGGCTGCCGTGGCAGGAGCAGAACCAGCCGCCGAAGCGGCCGCGCGGATCGCTCAGCTTGTTGCCGAGCGGTATGCAGCCGAGATGGGTGCAGATGCCGACCAGCACGATCCACGGGTCATGCCCGTCCTTGACGCGTTCGGAATCCGGTTGCGGTTCGATCAACTGGTTTGGCTTGGCATCCTGCGCCTCCAGAATTTCCGCCGGTGTGCGATGGCGCACGAAAATCGGTTTCCCGCGCCACACCACGGTAATTCCCATCCCTGGGGTGATCGGCTCCAGCGCGACCTCGACGGAGGCCAGTGCCAGCACGTCCTTGGACGGATTCATGTAGTCGATAAACGGCCACGCGACGGCCGCGGCACCCGCCGCGGCACCGCCCATGGCGATCAATTGGAGAAAGTCCCGTCGCGGCAAGGCGTCTGGTGGCGCCCCGGTCACGGCTGTCGATGATGCGGTCATCACGCCTCCCGATCGGGGTGGTTTTTATCCGCACGCGACGTGGGCGCCTTGATGTGCGTCAAGGAAGAAAGCAAGCAGTTCTTTTTTGAAAAAAAGAACCAAGAAACTTTTGCTCATGTGCACGCGCGGCCCAATAGACAAAGGTTTCTTGCTTCTTTTTCCTATTTGATCCGGCCGCCAAGAAACGGCAAATCAAGCGCAATCGGCACCGGATCTGCCGCCGCCGGCGCCACCGGCAGCAGAACGTCAATGTTATTCTCCCGGCAGTTGGCGCAGGGCGGGTCCAAAGCGCCGCGGTCATCGGCGGAAAGGTCGCCGCGAATCGCGACGACCGCCGCGGAACGGTAAAGCGATGGATCACGCAATATCTCTTCCAGCAGCGCCATCTGCTTGAGGTCGTCCCAGAAGCCGCGCTGTTCCACGGCGACCGCCACGCCATGGTCATGCAGCGCGGCGATAAGGCCGTTACGGTCATAGCCGGATTGGCCAACACCCCATTTTCGGTCGACCATGAATCGCAGCAGCCACTTGTTGGCGCGGACGATCGAAATGTCCGGCCGGTTGCCCCGCGCGCGCATGGCGAAGACGAAGTTTCCGTCACGAAACACCGACAGCAGGACGATCGCGTGGGGTGGCGCCACGGACGCGACGCGGTCGGCGATTTGCGCATAGCCGGCGATGCGCGGCACCGGGGTTGCCAGCGACCAGAGCAGCGTTCCGGCGCCGAACGCCACGCACGCCGGCGCCGCGAGCTTCGGCAGCCGATCGCGCAACAGGCCGAGGATGCCGGCCGTCGCGGCCAGGGCGACGGGAAACATCAGCATCAGGTCGTGCCGGGTTTCGTGCACCCTGATGCCGGAGAACACCAGGTAGCCGACCCCGGCCCAGCCCGCGAGCAACACGGCAAACCATTTGTCGGCGCCATCGCGCGCCTGCCGCCGCAGAAAATAACTGCCGGGCACGGCGAGAATAACGGTGAGCCACCCCACCTGTCGCGGCAAAACCTTCAGGTAGAACGCCCAGCGCGAAACGCTGAAAAGCGCGGGTCCGGCGACCTGGCCGGCAACATTGTCCAGGTTTACCGCGGCAAACCGCCACGTCAGCCACAACGCCGGCAACGCCAGCAACGCCATCACCACGCCGGCAAGCCACAATCGGCGGTCCAGCAAGGCCTGCCATCCGCGTGCAGCCACAAGGGCCGCCGCGAGCGGCACGACGATGAATCCCGCGCTCAACTTGATGTAGAGTGCCGCTTCAAGCGCCAGGGCCACACACCAAAGGTCCCTCCCCTTGCCGCGCCGCAGATGCCGGGCGAAACACAAAACGCACAGCATCAGCATCGCTTCCGCCGGCACATCCAGCATCACCTGGCGCGCCCATAGTGCCATTTCCGGCATGCCGAGCAGCAGCAAGGTCGCCCCAAGCGCCGGCCAGCGCGGCAGGATCATGCGGGCGAGCCGGTAGGCGGCACCGGCGAGCAGCAGCGTGAACAGGGCCACCGTGGCCTGCGCCGCGACATGCGACACGCCGAGGACAGCAAAGACGGCCGCTTCGGCCACGTAGAACAAAGGGGGGTAGAAGCCGATGCTGAGCGACGGGTAGCGGGCATAATAGGCCGCCGCGTAGCTGATCGGGTTGTGCCAGGACCGCGTCGCGCGCAGCGCATCGAGCACGAAGGCGCCGTTCAGGGCGTGGCGCGGCGCGTCGGCGTTGGCAAAGTCGTAGGCGACCGGGGCTGTGGCCAACAGTGCAAACACCGCGGCGACGAGTATAACAGTAAAGAAACTATATTCTTTTTTGCAAAAAAGAATCAAAAAACCTTTATCAATCGCGTGCAGCACCTGATTGGCCTACTAAAATCGCCAGTTGGCAGCAATGAGCAAAAGTTTTTTGGTTCTTTTTTTCAAAAAGGAACTGCTTACTGCGCTGGCACTCCCTCAGCCGCTTCCTGTTCAGCCTGCAGCGCCCACATCTGCGCATAAGTGCCGTCCCGCAACAGCAAATCCCGATGCGTACCACGTTCGGCGATACGGCCATCCACCAGCACCAGAATTTCGTCCGCATCGACGACCGTGCTCAGCCGATGCGCAATGACCAGCGTGGTCCGCTGCGCCGAAACCGCCCGCAGCGCCGATTCGATTTCGCGTTCGGTGCGCGTGTCCAGCGCGCTGGTCGCCTCATCGAGCACGAGCACGCGTGGATCCTTCAGGATTGTACGCGCAATTGCCACACGCTGCTTTTCGCCGCCGGAGAGTTTCAGTCCCCGCTCGCCGACTCGCGTGGCGTACTGCTCCGGCATGCGCAGGACGAAATCATGCACCTGCGCCAGGCGGGCGGCATGCTCGATCTGGTCCTGGGACGCACCGGGGCGGCCGTAACCGATATTATATCGTATCGTATCGTTGAACAAAACGGTGTCCTGCGGCACCACGCCGATGGCGGCCCGCAGGCTGGTCTGCGTGTATTCGCGGATATCGTGTCCGTCGATCAGGATGCTGCCGGTGGTGACATCGTAAAACCGGAACAGCAGACGCGAGAGAGTGGATTTGCCGGCGCCGGTGGGGCCGACCACGGCGATCTTGTGCCCGGCCGGCACGCGGAAGCTGATGCCCTTGAGAATTTCGCGGGCCGGCTCATAGGAAAAATGCACATCGCGGAATTCCACGTCGCATGGCGGCCGGTCCGCCAGATGGCCCGGCAATTCGATGGCGTGCGGCGCGTCCTTCACCTCCTGGTCGACGCTGAGCAGCTTGAACATCTGCTCCATGTCAACCAGGCCCTGCTTGATGGTGTTATAGGCAAATCCGAGGAAGTTCAGTGGCTGGTACAACTGCATCAAATAAGTGTTGGCGAGCACGAACTTGCCGACACTCATGGTGTGATGCACCACGCCCTGGGCGGCCAGCAGCATGACGGCGGCCAGCCCCGCGGCAATGATCGCCGCCTGGCCCAGGTTCAGCATGTTCAGCGTCACCTGGCTTTTCACCGCGGCTTTTTCGTAGGAAGCCAGTGCTTCGTCGAAACGGCGCGCCTCGTGCGGCTCGTTGCCGAAATATTTTACCGTTTCATAATTCAGCAGGCTGTCCACCGCCTTGGACTGCGCCTCGGTATCCTTGTCGTTCATGCGCTGGCGGAAGCGCACGCGCCAGGTGGCAAAGCTCAGCGTGAAGGCGATGTAGATCGCCACCGCGCCGAAGGTGATGGCGGCGAACCGCCAGTCGAACAGATGCCAGACGATGGCGGTGACCATGACCAGTTCGGCCAGGGTGGGCACAATGTTGAACACCGCGAAACGCAACACCTGTTCGATGCCGGCGCTACCGCGCTCGATGGCGCGCGACACGCCGCCGGTCTGCCGGTCCAGATGGAACCGCAGCGACAGGCGGTGCATGTGCTGGAACGTTTCGAGCGCCACGCGGCGGACCGTTCGCTGCTGCACGGCGGCGAACACCGCGTCGCGCAGCTCCGCGAAACCGGCCGACGCCAGGCGCAGCAGGCCGTAGGCGACAATCAGTCCGGCCGGCACCACGATGGCCGCCGGCCCCTTTCCGCCAAGCACATCGATCGCGCGGGCGTAGACGATCGGCACGTAAACCGTCGCCACTTTGGCCAGGATGAGTAGCGCCATGGACAGCAGCACGCGGCCGCGGGCGCCGGCGTCGCCTTTGGGCCAGAGGTAGGGCAGCAGGGAGCGGATGGTGTCCGCACTTGAGCGGTGTTCGCCTGGAAGTGACAGGCGGGACGTGTGCATGACTCGCATCCGCCGCATGTGGCACGTGCGGCGGCGGTTTCAAAGACGGTCGTCGGTCCATCTTCGGTCGTCGGTCATCGGTAAGGAGGCGGTCGGGCCGGCCAACTTCCGACGACCGACGACTGAAGACCCCTTCTTAGCCTTCCGGGGCTACCGCGATCGGAATTTCACGCGACTCGACCAACGGCTGATCGCCGTAGCCGCCTTGCTGCCCCTCGTCCTGGGCATCCTCGCCCTGGCGGCGCTGACCATTATACTGGCCGGCGGCATTCTGCTGCGCGGCCGGGCCACCCTGGTAGTGGGTGCCCTGCGTCTGCTGCGTCGCCTGATTGATGGCGTTCACGATGCGGAAATAGTGCTCCGCATGTTGAAAATAGCTTTCGGCCATCACGCGGTCGCCCGAGCTGGTCGCGTCGCGGCCGAGCTGGAGGTATTTCTCGAACAGCTGCTGCGCCGTCCCGCGAATACGCAGGTCGGGCCCATTGCTGTCGAACACGTGGTTCCGGTTGAGGGGAATATTCCCGTTGTAGCTGCGGGGGCTGCCGCCACCGCCGCCACCGCTACCGCCGCCACCGCCATTGCGATGGTTGCGTCCGCGCATGCGTTTCATGTTCATTCGTGTTTCGCAGCACATTCCTAGTTATGGTTGCAGCGTTTCGCCTCGCGCGCCCGCAGCGTCATGCCACCAGCGACTGAAGAACTCTTCAACGAAGCGACCAAGTCTTCCAGGCCTGGCGGCAAACGCCGCCATCACCGGGACTTCTTGCACCGAGGGTGACCGCGCCCCGCCCGAAAAAAATTGGGCAGGGCCGTCCGCGGAACCGCCGGCTACGGTGCGGGCGGAACCCTAGCGGTCTGCGCGGCTGCTGCCAAACTGTTTTTTTGTGGCAGTGGTATCGCAGTCTTTACCATGCGTTCAGATAGGGGCGCGCATCAGAAGCGCGCGCGCAATCCCACCCAGGTCGGCGCGGGCGCCAATATCAGTGAAACCCGCCGCATTGGCGAGGCCACCCACGGCGGAGGCCTGCCCCTGGCCGAGTTCGAGGATGGCGCACCCGCCGGGGGCAAGCATCGCCGGCAAGGCAGGGATGATTTCCCGGTAAGCGGCCAGACCGTCGGCGCCGCCGTCGAGCGCGCTCGCGGGCTCATGGCGGCCGACTTCCGGCATCAGGCCACCGATGGCGCCGGTGTCGATGTAGGGGGGATTGCAGAGAATGAGGTCGAATCGGGCGGCAATCGGCATGGCCCATTCGGCCGCCACGAAGGCGCTTCGAGCCGACAGGTCCAGGTGCGCCGCGTTGCGTGCCGCCAGCAATGCGGCTTGCGGCACACGGTCCACGCCGACACCGAATGCTCCCGGGAATTCAAGCAGCGCCGCCAGCAGCAGGCAGCCGGTGCCGGTGCCGAGGTCTAGCACGCGCGATACGGCGGCGCGGTCCGGGAACGCAGCCAGCGCAGCCTCGATGAGGGTTTCCGAGTCGGCCCTTGGGATGAGCGTGGCGGGCGAGACGGCGACCTCGAAGGTCCAGAAGCCGCGCGTGCCGGTGATATAGGCAAGCGGTTCGCGGGCGGCGCGGCGGGCGACGGCGGCGGCAAGGATCTGCTCGTCCACGCTGGCGTCGTCCGGAGGTACGGCACGGCCGGGCAGGCCTAGCAGGTGGGCCAGGAGGATTCGGGCCTCGTAGCGTGGCGATGAGATGCCGGCTTCGGCGAGCGACGAGGCGGCGCGATTGATCGCAACGTGATAGGGTGTTTGGGGCAGGGCGTGATCCTGGTTGGGGCGAGGCCGAGAAAGACAGCAATTCTTTTTTGAAAAAAAGAACCAAAAAACTTTTATCTATTGCGGGCGGCAGCGAATTGGCCCTTTTGAATTGTCGGCTGGAATGAACGGACTTGTGTTGATGCGGCGCTATCTTCCCCTTATCCTGTGGCTGACTGCGGGTGCTGGTGCGGCCCCGTCAGGCGGCATGGTGACATTCCAGGTGCTGGACGAAACTGCGCAACAGGAAGTCAACGAGGACACCGTCATTTTCATCGATGGCAAGCTGGTGGCGCATTTTGTCCTCGACAAGCACCAGACATCCTCCATCGCCGAAGTGAAGGTGCCGGCAGCGGCGCAATATGATTACGCGTTGTGCGGACGCATTACCGTCCTGCGGCCGGATGGGCAGCAGGAGCAGCGGGTGGTTGATGGCGGTGCCACCTTGAAGAGCGTGGACGGCAAGGTGTTCCTCGCGCTTGAAGCGGCGGACTTCACGATCTTCTACCTGGCGGACGCTAAGCAGGACCCCCAGGACCCGCCAAAAGACGTGCACCACACCAACGCCTGCAGCCTCCCCGTATCATAGCAAAAGTTTCGTGGTTCTTTTTTTCAAAAAAGAACTGCTTCCCTCCTACACATCCGCCGCCAACCGCGCCGCCTGATCCTCCGCCGTCAGCGCATCGATAAACTCGTCGAACTCCCCCTGCATGACGCGATCGATCTTATAAAGTGTAAGATTGATCCGATGGTCCGAAACCCGCCCCTGCGGGAAATTATACGTCCGGATGCGCTCGCTGCGATCACCTGTGCCGACCTGCGATTTGCGGTCCGCCGCACGCGTCGCATGCAGTGACGCCCGTTGTTGCTCATACATGCGAGAGCGCAGGATTTTCATGGCCTTGGCGCGGTTCTTGTGCTGGCTGCGTTCTTCCTGCATGGCAACGACGATGCCGGTCGGCAAGTGGGTTATTCTGACCGCCGAATCGGTCTTGTTGACGTGCTGGCCGCCGGCGCCCGAGGCACGATAGATGTCGATGCGTAAGTCGGCCTCGTTCACCTGCACGTCCACCTCCTCCGCCTCGGGCAGCACGGCGACCGTAATGGTGGAGGTGTGGATACGGCCTTGGGTTTCGGTGGCGGGCACGCGCTGCACGCGGTGCACACCGGATTCGTACTTGAACCGGGCAAAGACGTTGCGGCCGGTGATTTCGGCGATGCCCTCCTTCAGGCCGCCAAGTTCGGTGTCGCCATATTCCAGGATTTCGAAGCGCCAGCCTTTTAGCGCGGCGTATTTCTGGTACGCGGCGAACAATTCGGCGGCGAACAGGCCGGCCTCGTCGCCGCCGGCCGCGGGGCGAATTTCCAGGATCGCGCTACGTTCGTCGGCTTCGTCCTTCGGCAGCAGGGACAAGCGAATTTCTTGTTGCAAGGCGGGCAGGCGCTCGCGCAGGCCGCGCAATTCTTCCTCGGCCAGTTCGCGCATTTCGGGGTCGGCCAGAAGCTGCTCGGCCTGGCTTGCCTGCTGTTCGGCGGCGCGCATTTCCTCGATGCGCGCGACCACCGGTTCGAGTTCGGAAAGCTCCTTCGAGGCGCGGGTAAAGGCCTCGCCGGACATGACGTCGGACAGCAGGGCCCGCAATTCCTCCGTGCGGGCCACGATGCGGTCGAATTTCTCGTCGAGCCTCATGGCGTGGCCAGATGCGCCGGCAGGGCAGCCAGTTCAATGTCCGTCTGCGTGCCGCTGGTAAAATCCTTCACCGCCGCGACGCCACGGGCGAGTTCATCTTCGCCGAGGATGACCGCGGCGCGGGCGCCGATCTTGTTGGCGCGCTCCAGCCGGCGCTTCATGTTGCCACGATACGCCATCTCGGCGCGAATGCCGGCACGGCGCAGGGATTGCAGAACCCCGAGGGCGGCGGCTTCACCTGCCTCACCCATCGGAATGACCGCGACGGGCCTGGACGCCGCCGGCGCGTGAGGCAGCAGCATGGACAGGCGCTCGATGCCCGCTGCCCAGCCGACCGCCGGGGTCGGCGGCCCGCCCATTTCGGCCACCAGGCCATCGTAACGTCCGCCTGCCATGACGGTGCCCTGCGCGCCGAGCCGCGTTGTCACGAATTCGAACGCGGTGTGGCTGTAATAGTCGAGCCCGCGCACGATGCGCGGATTTTCGCGGAACGGAACGCCAAGCCGCGCCAGGTTCAGTTTAACGCCGTCGTAGAAGGCGGCCGCCTGCTGCGTCAGGAACGGTGCGATGGTGGGGGCCTGCTCCACCAGCGCCCTGTCGCCTTCATCCTTGCTGTCGAGAATGCGCAACGGATTCTTCGCCAGCCGCTCCTGGCTGTCCGCGGACAGAGACGCTTGGTGTTCGGTGAAATACGTCACCAGGGCGGCGCGGTAGGCGGCCCGGCTTTCACTGTCACCGAGCGTATTCAATTCGAGAATGACATCGTCCGCGATGCCGAGGCCGGCCAGGATCTCATGGCCGAGAGCGATGATTTCCGCATCGGCGAGCGGCTCGGCCGGGCCGATCAGTTCGGCGCCGATCTGGTGGAACTGGCGATAGCGGCCTTTCTGCGGACGCTCGTAGCGAAACATTGGCCCGGCGTAGAAAACCTTTTGCGGCAGGGACTGGGTGAGGCCGTTCGTCACCAGGGCGCGGCATATGCCGGCGGTGTTTTCCGGCCGCAACGTCACGCTGTCGCCGCCGCGGTCCGAAAACGTGTACATCTCCTTGGTGACGACGTCGGAGGTATCGCCCAGCGTGCGGGCAAAAACGCGCGTGTCCTCGAAAATAGGCGTTGTCCACTCGTCGAAACCGTACGTGGCGGCGGTGGCGCGGGCGGTGGCGACGACATGCGTGTGGCGGCGCTGGTCTTCGCCGATGATATCGCGGGTGCCGCGGATGGGCTGCAGGAGTTCCAATTGAGTGACCTAGGTGAAGGAAGGAAGGTCTTCCATTTTGAAAGAAGGAAGCAAAAAACTTTTGCAAATTGCGTCCAACGTGCCACCTGCAACAGATAAAAGTTTTTTGGTTTTTTTCAAAAAGAACTGCTTCCTTCCCTACTGAATAAACGGATTCGAGCGCCGCTCGGCGCCAATGGTTGAATTCGGTCCATGCCCACAAATAAACGAATATTCGTCGCCCAAAGGCAGGAGCTTTGTCTTGATGGCATCGATCAACTGCGCATGGTCTCCATAGGGAAAATCGGTGCGGCCGACGGAATTCTGAAACAGCACGTCCCCCACCTGTGCAAATTTCACCGCGTGATTGACGAAAACCACATGCCCCGGCGTGTGCCCCGGGCAATGCAGCACATCGAACACATGCGGGCCGACGCGCATCTGCTCGCCCTCTTCAACCCACCGGTCCGGCGTGACATCGCGCAGGCCCTTCACACCGAACATCGCGCCCTGCTGCGATAGATTTTCCAGCAGCATCGCATCCCGCCGATCCGGCCCGACAATTTCCACCTTCGCATGATCCGGGCGCGCATCGAGAATATCGCGCAAATCCAGCACGCCGCCGGCATGATCCAGGTGCCCATGGGTAAGCCACAAGGCGCGCACGTCGAGGCCCTGCCTGGTCACCGCCTCCATGATCCGCGGCACGTCTCCACCAGCGTCGATCACCACCGCCTCCTTGGTGTCATCGTCCCACATCAGCGTGCAGTTTTGGGAAAAAGGGGTTACGGGCACGACACTTACACGCAAAGCGGCCATGAATTTTCCTAAACAAAACAAAAAGAGAAGTTTTTCTTTTTTGAAAAAAAGAAGCAAGAAACTTTTACTCATTTGCGTCCAGCGGACGGTGCCACCCGCAATGGATAAAAGTCTTTTGGTTCTTTTTTCAAAACAGAACTGCTGCCTTCCTTAAGGGCGTTCACCCAACGGTACAAACTTCAAATCCTCGGGCCCGACGTAGTTGGCGCTGGGCCGAATAATCTTATTATCCACCCGTTGCTCAATCACATGCGCGCTCCACCCGCTCGTGCGCGAAATGACAAACACCGGCGTGAACATCGCCGTCGGCACGCCCATCATGTGGTAGCTCACGGCGCTGAACCAATCCAGGTTCGGAAACATCCTCTTGGCGTCCCACATCACGCTCTCGAGACGCTCGGCAATCGAAAACATCTTGGTGCTCCCGCCATCCTCGGACAGGCGGCGCGCCACATCCTTGATCACCTTGTTGCGCGGATCCGAAATGGTGTACACGGGGTGGCCGAAGCCGATCACCACTTCCTTGTTGGCGACACGTGCGCGAATATCCGCCTCCGCCTCGTCGGCGTTCGCATACCGTTTTTGAATTTCGAATGAAGCCTCGTTGGCGCCACCATGTTTCGGGCCGCGCAGGGCGCCGATGGCCGCGGTGATGGCGGAGTAGAAATCCGCACCGGTGCCGGCCACCACACGCGCCGCGAAGGTGGACGCGTTGAATTCATGTTCCGCATATAAAATGAGGCTGGTATGCATCGCCCGCACCCACGAATCGGGCGGCGGCACGCCGTGCAGCAGGTGCAGAAAATGGCCACCGATGCTGTCGTCGTCGGTTTCGACATCGATGCGCTTGCCGTTCTGCGAGAAATGAAACCAATACAGCAGCATCGAACCGAGCGACGCCATCAGCCGGTCGGCAATGTCGCGCGCCCCCTGAATGTTATGGTCGTCCTTCTCCGGCAACGCGCATCCCAGCGCTGAGACCGCGGTGCGCAGTACGTCCATCGGGTGGGTGGCCGCCGGCAATTCCTCCAGCACGTTCAGCACAACGTTCGGCACGCCCCGCCATGCCCGCAGCTTGGTTTTGTAGTCGCGCAATTCCACCGCATTCGGCAACGTGCCATGCACGAGCAGATGAGCGATTTCCTCGAACTCGCAGGCCTCGGCGACGTCGAGAATGTCGTAGCCGCGATAATGCAGGTCGTTGCCAGTGCGGCCGACGGTGCAAAGCGCGGTGTTTCCGGCGGTGACGCCTGAAAGCGCCACGGATTTCTTCGCCTTTGGCGCCGATTTCGGCTCCGAAGCTACCGACCCGGTGCCTTCGACAGGGGCCTCTGCCGCATCGTTCATCGCCACTCTCCTTCACCGACGGGTACAACAATCCCGGACACGGGCACCGAGGTTATCGACGCTATAGCCAGAGTTGGCGACAGCCGGCAACGCATCCCCGGGCCGCGCGTTTCCTCACCCAGCATCAGGGCAACATGCAGCGGAGGGCAGCCATGCCAAATAATGGGGCCTGAAATGGCCGCGGACCCGCCAATGTTAACAATCAAACGCTGGTCCGACCTAAGAAAGCACGTCGAGCGGTGATTTTCACGCTGTGGTCCAACAGCTTCAGTCTCAAAAAATTTACATGTTCGCGATACGCTACGTATTGGCGATGTTCCCGGATGCATCTGTCGATTAGGAATATATGATGTTATACCAGTATTACGAGTGGCAGAAAGCCAGCCTGGGGCCGATGCGGATGTTCGCCAGCGGCGCGCTTCAATTACTCGACCTGCCGGGAAATCCGCTGCGGGAAACGGCATTCGGGCGGTGGACCGCCGCCACGCTGGATCATTTTGAGCATAACACGCAAAACTTTTCCAAGCCGGCCTTCGGACATGCGCACACCCTGATTGACGGCGCCGAGGTCACGGTTGTGGAAGAGGTTGTCGACCGCCGCGTGTGGTGCGACCTGCTGCATTTCCACCGCAACGTGCACCGGCCGAACGATCCGCGCGTTCTGATGGTAGCGCCCCTGTCCGGTCATTTCGCGACTTTGCTGCGCGGCACGGTAGCCGCCTTTCTGCCGGACCACGATGTTTATATCACCGACTGGGCGAACGCGCGGGACGTGCCGATCGGCGCCGGCAATTTTGACCTCGACGACTATATCGACCACGTCATCGACTACATCCGGCTCCTGGGCCCGGATGTGCATGTCGTTGCGGTTTGCCAACCGGCGGTGCCGGTGCTGGCCGCAATAGCCCTGATGAATGCGGCGAACGATCCGACTTGTCCGCGCAGCATGACCTTGATCGGCGGCCCGATCGACACGCGGGAAGCGCCCACCGATGTCAACGCCTTTGCCAAGCGCCACGGGCTGGATTGGTTTCGCCGCAACGTCATTCACACAGTGCCATTCGGCAACGTCGGCTTCCTGCGCCAGGTTTATCCCGGGTTCGTGCAGCTCGCCGGTTTCATGGCCATGAACCTCGACCGGCATTGGGAGGCGCACTGGCAGATGTTCACCCACCTGGTGGACGGTGACGGCGAATCGCTCGCTTCAAAGCGCGACTTCTACCAGGAATACAAAGCCGTCATGGACATGCCTGCCGACTATTATCTGCAGACAATCGCCGCGGTTTTCCAGGACCATCTTCTGCCCCGTGGGCTGCTGATGCATCGCGACAACGTGGTGCGGTGCGATGCCATTACGCGCACGGCGCTGCTGACGATTGAAGGTGAGCGCGACGATATTTCAGGTATTGGGCAAACCCGCGCCGCCCACAAGCATTGCACCGGCCTCACGAACAAGATGCGCCTGCATATCGAGCAGGCGGGCGTGGGACACTACGGCCTGTTTAACGGAAGCCGGTTCAGACAGGAAATCGCGCCCAAAATCAAGGCATTCATGCAGGCGCATAAGGAATAAATAAAAATGGCCAGGGGCGTGGCCCCTGGCCATGTTTGCTCACTACACAGCCTTTTTCAAATTCGGGCTGGCCTTGAAGCGAACGGTCTTGCCCGCCTTTACCTTCACCGGCTCGCCGGTACGTGGGTTCATCGCCTTGCGCGCCTTTGTCTTCTTGACGCTGAACGTTCCGAACGACGGCAGGGTGAAACCACCCTCCTTCTTCAGTTCCTTCACGATCGCATCGATCAGCGCGCCGGCCGCGACGTTGGCGGCAACACCCGTGCAACTGGTGCTCTCCTGAATCACGCTGGCGATGAAAGCCTTGCTCATTAGTGGTTCCTTCCTATCCGGACCGTCCCGCGGGCCGGCATGGTTCACGATGATGAATGGCAGTTCCCAGGCCGAAATTCCCCGCCCCGGCGACCCCTCGTCCATTGCAGACGACACCGGGACCAACTACCGTGAGGGAGCCTTGCGACTCTGAAAGGCCGACCTTTCGTGTGTGCAATAGCGCCTTCACCCTGGCCCTGCAACTGCCATCGATGCGAAATTTCGCTGTCGTTGCCGAAGGGATTGGGGCAGGCGGGGTTGGCGGCCTGGCCGATCATTGGCCCTGCGACGCGGGTGGAAGAATCGTTCAGGCAAACGCGTACGATAAAGGCAACAGGAGAAACGCCGGCGGCCTAAAGCGGGCGCGGGCAAAAGGCCGGTTGCCATTCGCGGCCCGGATCAAGGGATGCCTGTGGATTATAGAAGGGATCAGCCGAGATCTCCGCCGCCCAGCGATCGCGCAACCGCCGCACTTCAATGCGCTCCAGCGCCGCGCGCGCGCCGTCATAGTGCCGCCCCAACGACAGCGATTCGTAATGCGTCAGCACGGCTTCGGCGCAATAAACGATCCGCCAGCCTGCCCGCCGGGCGCGCAGGCAGAAATCCACGTCGTTCAGGGCAATCGCAAAACCTTCGTCAAAGCCGCCGAGATCGCGAAATAGCGATGCCCGCACCAGCATGCACGCGGCAGTAACCGCCGACACCTGGCGGCAAACCACGCCAATGCCATGCGGGCCAGGGTCGGCGCCATCCCGCAAGCGCCCGGCATGTTCGCACAAATCCGCAAGCCCCAAGATGACGCCTTCATGTTGGACCATGCCGTTGCCATACAGCAACCGGGCGCCCACGATGCCCACGCGCGAGTCCTGCATATGGGCCAACATTAAATCTAGCCAATCCGGCACGTTCGGTGCCACGTCGTCATTCAGCAGCAGCAGAAAATCGGCGTCCGGCACAGCCAAGGCGGCTTCGTTGCTGACCGCCGCATAATTAAAGGTCTGCATCGGTCGCAGGAGCACCTCCACGTCAGGCAAGGCGCGCAACCGCCGCAGGACACGCGTATGCGCCCTGTCCGGCGCTGAAAGCACCACGACCACGTGCAGCGGGCGCGCGGTGCGCCGGCCGGCCAGTATACGCTGAAGGCAGGCTGGCACATGCATCGA